>Ga0193961_1000115_pt1 | contig 31020 bp, 51 predicted proteins | sample FB_4_MG_FD_140371 | JGI IMG/M metagenome (GOLD analysis project Ga0193961, IMG submission 140371) | Microbial mat bacterial communities from the Broadkill River, Lewes, Delaware, United States - FB_4_MG | ecosystem: Environmental > Aquatic > Freshwater > River > Microbial mats | place: USA...
ACAGAAAGCAATAAGTGATGGGGATAGAAGACTTATCTGTGAATATAGTGCTGATGTTGGCAATCTTGCAGAAAAAGCTTTTAATGTGTTTGGTAAACCTGATGTTTGTATTGACTGTAATGGAGAAGGAGTAGTGTGTGTTGCTATTGGGGATGAAGGAATGTCTCGTTGTGAGCTATGTAGTGGAACAGGCGTTAAAGAAGTGAAGTAGGCTATTGTTTTTTGTTGTATCTATACTTTATTATCTTTACTCTTAGCTCTATTATTATGTCTAGTAGTAGTATTTGTGTTAGTAGGTTGTCCATGATTATATTGTATTATTTTCTTAAGTTTGGTCGAAGAAGTACGGCATTGTTATTCTTAGTTCTATCTAGTTTTAAATGATTACCTATAGATTCTAAAATTTGTAATCTATCTTGATGTAGGTCAAGGTAATTACTTTTATATGTTGTTATAATTGTGTAAATTTAAGGAGATTTATTATGGCTAGGAAACTATTATTATATCATGGTCACACGTTTGTTAAAGGTCAACAAGTTTTTTGTTGTATTGCATCTACTACGCAAAAGAAAGTATTAGATATTACTGGTATTTCTAGAAATGAATTGAAAGACTATTGGAATACTGACTCAGAAGAGGATGCAAGAGATTGGGAAGGAAGAGATATTGCTTTAAACAACCCTGATGTTCTGTATGTAATTAACACAGTTAGAACTTGTCTTAATTTTAGCCCATTCATTACTGAAAAAGAATTTATTAAAAAATATAGTTAGATTAAGGATTTAAAGATGGAAATAATATTAGGTAAAAAATACATAGACAGAATGGGAAACATATCTGTTGTTAAATTGGCGTTTGATTTTTATGGGAAAGAAATGGACTTTTTATTCATTGCTGAACATATTGACAATGTTAAATACCCTACTAAATCTACTGTTGGTATCAAAGAATATCAAATTTTTAGAGATACAGGTATGATTCGTGATGATAAAAAAACTGTTATTGATCTCTACAAAAGATTCACATTAAGGATGCAAGCAAGATTGTTTTTTGATAGACTTATTTATAAGCTTATCCCTAAAGGTATTTCTAATGGGTTTGAAGATGATTTGTTTGATGTTGATATAGACAATAGAATTAAAAGGTTTTTGAAATAATAGTATCTTGATTCATGTCAAGTGTTTTTGTTTTTTCTTAGTGTATAATTTTATAAATTTAAGGAGTTTATTATGGAAATCTTTGAGGTTGGTAGCTTAATTACCTATAATTCAAGATGGTCTAATCCAATCTTGACTGTGATAAGAGAGACTAAAACGATGTTTATTTGTGATAGAGGTGTTCGTATCTATAAGAAAAATAACTGTATTGTTGGCGATTCTTATACTAAGGCTAGGCTCGTCACTCAAAATGACTTAGACTTACAAAAAAAAAGCTACTCTTGCTAGAGAATTGCGAGAATTTAATTATGATAGTCTTAGCTTAGACTTATTAATTAAGATAAAGGAAATGTTATGAAAATTGAAGTTGAAGTTGTTGAGAAACCTAAAAATTCTCTGTTTTTACATGAAGAAGTTGCTACTTTTGAAGGTGGTAGAGTTATATCTGTTGTTGGAAATCGTTCTATTGTTGTAGAATCTGATAAGCATGATGTAAAGTTTGAATTTTCTGTTCAGAATCTTCTTGAAGCTCTAGATAAAAAAGTGAGTTTATAATGCATGATGAAATTGATGCTTTAGCTATTAAGCATACTCCTTACCTCGATGATATTTATTCTCGCACCATTCCTTTTTTTGATGGTGGTATCACTTGTGCTGTTGCTCACACTCCAGAAGGTATTTCTACTTTTATTATTAATGATATTAGTTCTGCATCTGCTATTCAGTTATTTATCAATACAGATGGTGAAGGCAATTCACATGTTTCTTTTGAGCATGATGGATGGTCTAATGTTCCTAGTGCTAATGACATTATTAATCTTGAACGTCAAATTGAACTACTGGAAGATTATGATAATTGGGATTCAGAATATCGTGAATCTACCATGTATCAAAAAGCTCATATTAAGAATTTTGCTTTTGATATTACTAGAAAAACTGGACTTGCTATTCGTAGTGTTGAAAGTGGAATCGAAAGCCTACTATCTAGTAGTGCAACTGTTACTCCATCTATCCCTGAAGAACTTGTCTTTGAAATTAAAAACATGCATGAAGATATTGAAAAGCTTGCTTTTCTTGAAGACAAACATCCTCACTACAGAGACTTAGAGTTTGGACACAAGAAAAAGAAAAGGTTTACTTAATGGAAATTATACTATTAGATAGGTATGACTTGAAAAAGTACATGCCTGACAAAGAGGCTCATTCTCTTGCTACTACGATTATAAAAGACATTAATGCCATAAAGACAAAGGCAATGTATGTTAACATGGAAAGAGGTAGTCAGAAGTTTGAAACTAGAGTCCAAGTCAAGCAGTTTAACATAGATACAGTTATACTTCATTTTCAAAATAAAATAGAATCTCAAGATAAAAGATTTATGAAGTCTTGGAAAAGAAACTTAAGAATCGTCAAAAAAATCAAGGATGATAAAATTGCCATTCTAGAAGACGATTCAAGATGAGTGCTTTAGATTTTAAAGTTATTTATGCTAAAGATAAGCTTGATTTGCTTATTATTAAAGAGCAATATGCTCAAATTAAACAAAGTGAGAAGTGATGTGCTATAATGGTACATTAATTTTAAGGAGTTTTTATGGCAGATGTTGTTGAAATCATAGAGGTTGTTAAAGATACATGGCTTCATGTTCCTCTTGACCCTGATTCCGATGGATATACTGAGATTACAATTGAGAAGATTGAAGTAGAAATGGATGTTATGTGGACTTCTGTAGAACCTGCTGATCCTCTCGTCATCACTCCTTTTATCCCTTATCAGTCAAGATTTGATTATGATATTTATTTAAAACTTCATAAAGAGTCCATGTTTGAAAAACGTAGATACTCTATCACGAGGTTACTATAATGATTAATGGTTTTGACTTTAGAAAATACATTCCTGTACGCTTTAAAAAAGGAGAAAACCAAGTTGAGATGACTGGTGTAGGTGGTGTTCAAAATTTTGTCTTTCCTTTTGGAGAGCAACTAAGCGGTAAAAAGCATGATGATGTCTCTGTTCAATTTCAACACAACTACTTAGATGAACAGTTCGATGTAAAAACTTCTGTCGTTGGTGCTGGTGCAAGCGTTGATGCTTCTGATTCTCTCTGTATTGCTTCTACTTCTGCTGAAGGAGAAATGGCATATATCAGTTCCATAGACCCCATTAGATACAGAGCAGGTCATAGTGGTTTTATAGACCTCACTCTTAGTGCAGACTTAACTAACGGTGGTTTTATTCATGGTGGTGGTTTCGATCCATCTATGCAAAATGGATTCTGTATTGAAATTGGCTCAAATGGTATGACTTTTGGATTTTTCAAAGATGGTGTTAAAAAAGGTAGTGACTTCAATGATGGCTTTGATTCAGTAGATACCACTGGCATAAATCTTTCCAACCAAAACATCTACAGAATTGTTTTTGGTTATCTTGGTGTAAAAAATCCTATTTTATACACTACTCAAAATGGTTTATGGTATCAGCTTCACGAGGTTCAAACCGAAGGAAAGAAAGATTCCACCCATGTTTCTACACCAGTCTTTCCTATTACTGTAATGGCTCATGATGGAGCAGTAGTTAAGTCTGGCTCATGGAATGGTGGTGTGATTGGAAATGGTTCTTCTGTTGGAAATAGAGGTTTTCATTTTCCCATAGAACTTCTCACAAGTGGTTCAGCTCCTCTACAAGGCACTGCTGTTATGAATTCTACTGATGTTAAAACCATTGTTGCTTTTAGAGCCAAAGACGTTTATCAAGGTAAAGTTAATAGCGTTAAGGCTCGACTTATAGGGTATAAGTTTGAAGTCTATATCCCATCTGGTAATGTTTTCGGTGAAGTTGAATTTCAGCTTATCAGTGTTAATTCTTTTACAGGAACTTTTAACCCTCAAGACGTTGATACTGTCAGCTCTATGATGGAATATGACCATATAAATGGTGTTGGTTCTGGCATAGTTCCTACTGTTGGAAAAGTTATAGCTCAAGAACTCGTGACTTATGTTGGTTCTTCCAAAGGTGGTGCTGTTGTTGATGCTTCACTTGATGCAGAGAAAATCGGTGCATTTGCTTATGCTGGAAATATTTTTGCTGTTATTGCAAAAGATTCTGGAGGCAACAATATTACAGCCAAAGCTCTTCTTGTTTGGGAAGAGTTATTTTAAAAAAAAACAAGGAAAAAATATGTACAATAAAGTCATATTAGTTGGAAACTTAACTCGCGACATCGAACTTAGATACTCTCAAAGCGGTATGGGCATAGCAAATACTGCTCTTGCAACAAGCCGTAAATTCACTAGTAATGGTGAAAAGAAAGAAGAAGTATGTTTTGTAGATATCACATTCTTCGCAAGAAGTGCAGAGATAGCAAACCAATACCTTCGTAAAGGAAGTAAAATTCTTGTAGAAGGAAGACTTAACTTTGACCAATGGGTAGATCAAAGTGGACAGAAACGCTCAAAGCACTCGGTTGTAGTTGAAACTATGCAAATGCTTGATAGCAAAGGCGATAATCAAGGTGGTGGTGCGAACAATGCTCCTACTCAAGGTGGACAGTCTTATCAACAACCTCAGTATCAAAACACTCAGCAAGTTCCTACTGAATATCAAACAGTTAACGCTGGTCAAAAAAACAATCAATCTCAGGCTCAAAGTCGTGCTATGCCTAGTCCTGATTCTGTTCCAGTGATTGATATAGACGAAGATGAAATTCCGTTCTAGCACTAACTAAAAAAGTTTTTTAAATTTATGTTGAAGCCTTGATTTATGTCAAGGCTTTTTTTCGTTTTATGTATTATAATTTTGATAGTTAAAAAAATAAGGAGTTTTTTATGGTTGTTTCAAGAGAAATATTAGAACTTGGTTCTATGTATGTTGATGTTAAAAATGTTGAGGCTAGATTTAATTATCTTTATGTTGGTGATTCTAGTCTTATTTCTACAAATTTAAAAGCTGTTTCTAAAGTTACGCACTATTGTGTAGTTAAAGAACCGTTTTATATTCGTAAAAGTGTTGTTGATTTAGCTCTAAAGCAAACTAAAGCTAAGACCTTTGAGCTATCCTCTGGATGCATTAAGTGTTTAGATGTAGATAATGTTGAGATTGTTACGATTAGTCGCCCTAATGATACTCTTGGTGCGTTTCCTGATATACATTCTAATCTTCCTGAAAAGTTTGCGAAGAAAGTTAAAATTGTTGACTCTGATTATATCTCTGGTATTCTTGGAGTAAATGGTGTTATGGTTGATAAAAAGTTGTTACCTAAAAAGTTGACTTCTGATTTTCAAGGATATGTTGGCATCAACTCTGCTAAAGAGTCTATTGCTATTGTAAATAAAAGTAAAACTGTTGAACTGTATATTATGCCTACGTTTAACAATTACTTAATTGATATGGAGAATTTGTAATGAAAATCGTAACAAATAATAATGGAAAAATTGATTTCTGTAGTGATAATGGAACTGTTTTTGATAATATACACGCTACAGTTATGAGAATTGATGCTGATCGAGAAAATACCTCTTGTATTATTGAAGTTGTAAATCCGACACTTGATTTAAAAATAGATGAAGTTTTTGTCACTTTAAATCTTGATGAGTATCTTGAACAATATACTACAGATGAGCTTCTGCTTATTTCTGGAAAGATTCACAAAATTTTAGCTTCCAGAGAGGAATAAAATAATGGCAGAACTAAGATTATATAATCAAAAAGATTTGATTTAATTAAAAGATGCTGATGGTGGCATCCTTGAATTGAAGCGTAAGCTTGCTATGGTTGATGGCGGTGATTTGACTACTGAAGAGAAGAGGTTAAACAGAGATATGATTAACTTTGCTCTTACTGGAGAAAGAGATATGAAGCAATCTGTTTTAGATGATATTAAAGCTGGTGAAGCAGATATTTCTGATATGGGAGGTTCATATTAGTGGGTAGTAAAAATAATGGTGGTTCTACTGATTATTATAAGTTTAAGCCTGAGTGGAAAGAGTGCGGTGATGTGATAGAAGCTAGGGAGATGAATTATAATCAAGGAAATATCTTTAAAGCTTCATTCTGTTTTAACATTGGTAGGCATACTGGTACGGATTATGAGCGTGAATTAAATAAGATTGTTTATTTTGCAAAAAGATAATTGAAAAGAATAAAAAGGAATAAAAATGTTTCGTGAGATTAATGGTGGTAACTTACCGACAAGAGGTAGTAAGTACTCAGCGTGTGTTGATTTATATGCTAATGCTGATATTACTATAGGTGCAGGTGAAACTGTTTTGATACCTTTAGGAGTTTGTATTGATAAAGATGAAATATTTAAGAAATTCTATCAAACACATAGAACTTTTGATGAAGCTATTAATGAAATAGCAAACAACAATTCAAAACAGCAACCACATGAACTAAGACAAAGCTTTAGTATGACATTAAAGTCTCACTACTTACAACTAATGTTAAGAAGTTCACTATCTAAAGAGCTTATTATTGCTAATGGTGTTGGTGTGATTGATTTGGATTATAAAGATGAGATTATGATTAGAGTGCATAAACCTTTGCGAATTTGTAGCTATGGAGTAAATGAAACTGGTAACAATCATTTTGAAGTAGATTACAAAGATGATTTATTTATCAAAAAAGGTCAAAGAGTAGCTCAGATAACTCTATTAGAACATAAGTCTTATCTGTTTGGCATAGATGGTGAAGAAGAACGTGATGGTGGTTTTGGTAATACAGGTAAGTAGGTTTTATGGAGATTAGAGTTATAGAAGTTAATGGTAAAAAAGTTAAGCAGTACCTTCGTGTATGTACTGCTTGTGATGATAAGGCTTGGAAGACTTATTTGGTTGACAATACTTCTTCTTTATGTATAGAGTGCAGTAGACTATCTTACAGAGAAAATCACTCTCTTGTTGATACAGAGTTTTTGCCAGAAGATGAAGATAAAAATAATGCTATGATTCAGTCTTTTCTTAAAAATAATAAACCTAGTGTTACTTTTTCTGAAGACATAGATTTCAAATCCTATGTTCCGAAAGAACCTTTATTCTTTTCTTCTCAATCTACTATTGTTGATTTTGATCTTAAATTTCCTATTGCTCTCAAGAAAGCAAGGGCAGAAACTAATTCGATCATTAAGAGTATTATTAAAGAATTAAGAACTGTTACTTGACTTCCCTTCTTTAGCTTTTAATCTTCCTTTTAAGTAAACTATCTGGTTTTTGTTTTCTGACACACCTTCTGTTGATTTTTTTTCTATATATCTCATTTCTTCTTTTATCTTTCTCATGTCTTCAGTTATTTCTTTTTCTTTTTGTGTCTGAACTGCTGAATGTGTTTCTATTCTAGTATCCATTCTATGACACTCTAATGTTATCCATACACCATACGCCATAATAACAGCCATACTTGAATATAGAATTTTTTTAAGATTTGATAGCTTTTCATGAACAGGAAGAAACTTTTCTATATGCCTCACAAGCTTATCTACATCATTAGTAGTCCTCTCTGATATAGCTGTTAACTTACCTATTGCTACCGTATTATCTATTGTAGCTTGAGATGGTTGTTTTCTTCTCTCTTCATCCATTACTGACAAACCTTTGCTTTTTCTATGAACGAGAGTATACATTCGCCCATTATTGCTACTTGCTCAGATAAAGTTCCCTGTGGATTACAATCTACCTTTTCAACTATACATTTTTGAGGTACTGAAACTTTCACCTCTCTATCTATATACTCTATTTTTGGTTTACAGTCCTTACTGCATCCGCTGAAGGTCATTAAAGTCGATACTACCAACAGCATTGATAACATTAGCTGTTTCATCACAGTTCTCCTTTGTCAAGTTATAGTCTTTTAGCTTTTTATAAAGTATTTTATACTTATCATACTTAGGCTTAGCTTTCCATTCTTCTAATTCTTTCTTTTTTGTCTCTATATCTATTTCATATTTTTCTATTTCTGTGTTCATAGTATATATAGATGCTCTAAGAGTTGCTTCATTTGCTTTTGATATACCAAGACTTACTATAGACTCTTCATACTCTTTTTTGGCATCCCTAAGGTCTTCTGACAAACTATCTATCTCCGAACTATAACTCCACCACATACCTAAAATAGTTACAAACAATAAACCTAAAATATAATCTTTTATATCCAAACTTGGCATAATTTTGTCCTTTTTACCAGAATTTATATAATCTACTCTCAAAAAGCTTGTAATCATTTCCATACTTAAAAACTTTTTTTGAATAATCGTAGTTTATGTCACAAGCATTTATCTTTTGACCATTTAAGAATGTTATTGTTTTTCTCTTGCAATACTTTTCAGCTATCTCATGAGGTATTTCTCTCATTCCTGTATCAAGCCTAGCTCTAGTTATCTCTTTGTTTACAAGCGAACCACCATTATATACTTGGTACGCAACCCAAAGATGAGAACTGTACGCTTGTTTCTTACAGTCCTTCATTATCAATGCTTGAGCATGTATTTGATTTCTAGTAGTTCTTATATGGTATATACCACGTTGTGTTAAATACTTCTCCCATATCCTATATGTTATTTGAGATACGCCTTCTGAACCTACACCATCTCTACTCACAACATCTCTACATAACGATTCTTGCTTTAACTGTCCTACTCCATACCAGTACGGATAATCAAGTCCGAAAACCTTATAGTGTGCTTTCCTTACATCTTTAATGTAAGCTCTACACCTATCAGCCCCCGAAAGCGTAACAAATAGGAAGAACGATATAAAAAGCAATCGAAACATAATGATTTCCTTGTAATTCTTTTGATTTCCAATCAACCTTATCAAACATTAATTTTCTTACTATGTGAGCATGAACAACTCCAGCACTTACCAGTATCGCTTTTATTGTTACTAACTGTAATGGTGGTGGCAACATACTGTATGACTCTGTTAAAAATAGTAACAGTATCCCCAATAATATCATAACATCTATCAATATTCTCTTCAATCTATTTCTCATCTTTGTATCCTTTCAAGCAAACATGTAAATTGCAAATATAGCAACCAATAAGCCAACTATAACATAATTTGTCTTATCTTTCTTATCTTCTTCCGTAATCTCCCTCACTGGATTTACTGGTTGTTCTGGCTCTACTATCTCTTTTTTATCAAATTCTGTACATACCCATACGTCATTTGCATCTTTTAGGAATATTCCATATTTAAATAAGAATTCTCCATTATCTCCCCAAGCTTTACCCCAAGAGTTTTCAACTATAAGACCACCTAATTCATCATCCCAGCCTATAACTAGCATGGCGTGACCACCAACACTATCTCCATTTACACCTAAGTAATTATGATCTTTTATATTGGCTCTTATATTATATAGACTTCTTCCTACATTACAAGATATAGTTACTGCAAAACCATTATATACAGCATCTTTTATATCTTCTATCGAATCTAGCTCTTTATCTAAGAATGAGTCGTTATATATATTTATACGTTCATATCTTGTCACTAATCTTTTTTTAGCTGATTCGTAACATGATTCATCTGGTCTTTCATGTATCTTGCTTGGGTTAAATTCCCACTCATTTTCAAGACATATACCTAATTTACTTACAGATTTGAACCCATCTCTTAGATGAGAACCTATGTCTTTACCTTTTAAATCTTCATATGGTTCTCTTAGATTATAGTACAGAAATAATCTTGAGTAGTCTTCTATCACACCATCTTTAGCTTTTAGCATTTCAAGACCACTTACAGTTGCATTGGCAACACATGAACCTGTTTGTAACTGATCTTCAATATCTCCTGTAAATTCACGCAAATTAAACTTAGATGGTAATGCTTTCCCACTAGACTTGTAAAAATAATCCCTAATATCTACTTTGTCTGGTAGTATATTATCTACTCTTATTTTACCTTCCATCAGAATGTCATCCCATCAACCATAGCTTTATACTCTGTATCACTAGGTACTTCAACTATACCATTTGTAATATCAGTTATTAGCTTATAATTCATATCAATTATGGCTTTATACCATGTAATTATTCTAGTAGCTTCTGCTCCAAAAGTCTCATCTCCTTCCCACAACTTTACAGTTGCCAAAGAATCATAATCAAGTTCTTTTAGCTTCGCATTTACAGTTTCTAAATATATACTTTTAAAGTGAATTACAATCCTATCAGTTTCTCTTTTCTTAGCTCCAGCTAAATATTCAGCTTCTCTTTCATCCGCTTCTAATTCTTCTTCTTCTGTAAAAGGTTTTTTTCCTTCTGATGTTGTGTGGTATCTTGCCATATTATCCCCTTATGTTTTTGTTATTCCGTATAATCTAAATGTTCCTGATGTTATCGCGCCTGATGGTGGTGTGAATCTTACACCTGTTAATGCTCCTGTTGAAGCATTACACATAGCTTTACCATCATTACTAAATATAAACGAACCATCCGTTCCTGATGAACTAAAGTGTATATGCTTATATTTTGTCGTGTTGTGGGGGTTGAATATTCCCATTTTCATATTACAACTATCTCCAGCATTTACGCCACAAAACATAGTAGTTCCAATGTTTGATTGCGCTGATGGAGCATAAGCAGATGAATATGTGTTTACATTTGATTGCAATGTTGATGTATGGAAATAGTATCCTGATGTTTGATATACTCCAGCTAGCTTCATGGTTATTGAAATCCAACCGCTTGCTGATAAAACTACATTATCTGCGATTAACATATAATCATCATATGTAGCATCAAAAGTTGTTTCAATATCTACTGTTGCTGAAGCACTTGCTACTGTTGTGCTTAAAAGAACTAATCCTGCTGGTGTCGATATAGGCTCTGTTAATGCTGTACCGTCTGCTCTTTCATAAGAAATAAATCTGAAAGTACCAGCTCCGTATTCTTCTAAAACTATCACGTCTCCAGCTTGTGTTGTGATGTTCGCACCCTTAGGTAAAATTAAATTAGTTGCATGATGTGTCAATACTAATATATCTGCGAATCTTAGCGTTATTTGTGTTCCTACTTTACCTGTTGTATCTATTGACTCTATAGCTGTTGTACCTGTGACAGTAAAACTATTCCCATCCGTTAGTATTGGTAATGCTGTTGCACTTGCTACATCAGCCCCTATAGACAATTGATGCTGGAAAGAATTCGTATCATATACTCCCCCTGACTTTGGGCTAGTATCTTCTACCACACTTGCTATCCCTGCTTCTGGCAGTAAAGCCCAATTTGCACTTTCAGCTACAGGTTCTTCAGTATTGTTATTTACTTTTGAAGCCCATCTTTTACCTGCGTTTGAAACAGATACACCTAATGGGTACGGATATACTACAGGTAAAGTTGGTGTATCTGACCAATCTCCTTGATATTCTGATGCTGACTGAGCCACTAGAGCGTTATTCTCTACCTCAACACCCACTATATTCATCGCGTCTACTACTGCATTTATTTGTGTGTTTACAGTATTTTTTGATGCAATCCTAGAAGGTTGCTCTCCATTATATGTGTCTATATCTTCGGGGAAGGTTGAGCTATTTAAAACTGGAGTTACCGAATACGGATCTATTACTTCTGTTATTTTTGGTATTGTTGTTGCCATTATACGAACCTTTGTACTTTTAGATTTATTTTTGATTGCTGATTATTTGCTTTAAATACATATGAAACATCTCTTGAAAATCCATAAACTACAAGTGACCTGTATTTTTCTTTATCTGTATTTTCTGCAAAAACTACTACTCTTCTATTTATTAGCTCGTTACTTTTATCAGATATTGAATCTACAGTAGGGCTATCATATGATATACTAAAGTCAAAAGTGTCATAAATCTTTGTTATATCTCCTTCATCCTCAAATATTACTTCTCCATTATCTTTCTGAACTATTTTACCAGAGCTTTTCTTTTGCGTTGGTACACCATCTAGTGTTATGCCATATTCTTGTGTCTGCCCCATTAATATTTCGCCAAGCTTTAATATTGTTGATACTGTATTAGCTAGTGTTATTCTTACTGTTACTTCTCCTACAAAAAATGGTAAGTTCCAATCTACATTTTTTATAAATGATTGCTCATATTGGCTTAGTGTTCTCCAGTTTATTATTGAAGTTGTATTTAAAAGACCGTCTTTTATATTGTCATATATTGGTGTTCCTATCTCTGTGTCTGGATCATAATCTGCTGGATTGTATACTTGTATTCTTGCAGATTCCGCTTCAAAGTTAAATAGTATTACTTCATTTATATTTTTTGCTAAAAATTCAAAGTATGATTCTGTTCCTTCTTCTTGTGATTGAGTATTTATAGCTTTATCTGCACATTTATTTCTATTTGTTGCACCTAAATCTTTCCAATATATTGAATCTTCTTGTGGATAACTCCATTCATATCTATAATCAGAACCTACATTATCATCCCAATTTGCAGGGTCATACGCCTCTGTTGTAAAATCTACTGTTCTATTTTGTTTTGACTGATAGTATTTTTCTTCTGTGTATACATATACTATTGTGTTTGTCGTTACTGGTACTGTGGTGCTGTCTATTATTACGTTATCCGATAATCTTGTTGTAAATTTATTGTTTGGATCTAGGTCGTTCCATGAGTATGTTGATAGAGGGTGGATTACAGTGAAGCTTTCCCATAATCTTGCTCCATAATATCTTCTTACACCTTTAGCATAGCTATCAGTAACTACAAACGGGTATATTGTTCCATCTGTACCCTCATTCTCTGCAATGCTACTATCTGTAATTATTACATTTTGTGGTATAAAAAACTTCAATTTATTTACCTCTTCCTGTTATGCCTGTTGTTTTACTAATAATGGTCTATTCCCATTCTGTGAATCATCTAAGAATCCTGCTGTTTTAGAACTTGATACTGATATTGTATCTAATTTTTGTATAACTTGCTCTAAAAGTTTTTTTACTTCCATATCGTTTGTTCTACTTGCGTAACTTTCTAATGAAGTTTTTGATGGGTACTTGTTATTCATAGTCACTGGAATTGTTCTTCCATCTGGAAGTGGTACAAATGCTTCTGTTCCTGCTTCTCCAAATAATGACACAGTAGGTCTATTTACTACACCACCATTAGCAAATGGTGTTGCATTCTTCATTAAAAATTCTTCACTTTGTTTTATCCCTGCTGTAGCTAATGCTATCCCTTGCTCTTTTGTGTCTGCTGATTCTATTATATTCTGCCAAAAATCTGCTCCACCTTCGCTTCCTACATCTCTGCCTAGATTCTCTTGAAAGATTTTATTTAACTCTTTTGACCCGTAAGCCTGTTCTGCTGTGGCTTCTGCAACTTGATTTGCTGTCTCTACTCTTGCATATGCTTGATCTATTTCTTTTTGTTCTGCATATTGATTAAAGCCTATCTCTCCAACTACACCAGTTAAAGTTTTTAGCCATTCAACTATTGGCGAAGATTCTCCTAGATACTCTATTGCTGTGTCTGTCAACTCCTGCACTTTATCTTCCATAGATAATCTGTTTTCATCGTCAGCTAACTCAGAACTAAGTATCCCCAACTCTGAAACTAATTCATTGGTTATATTTGTATTGTCCCCTATTGAAGCCTTTTGTATCTCTGTTGATAACTTCGTAACATTTCCAGTTAAAACTTTTAATCTTGCTTCTTCTGATTCTGTAAGATTTGTATCTTTCAACAATAAAGTGTCTAATTCTTCTCTTTTGTTCCAGAAATCCTCTATAAGTCTATCTTGTGCATCTAAAGCATCACTTCCACCTAGAAGTGTTGATATTGTGTCTTCTATACTTTGTCCTAGTGAACTAAAAGTTTCTGATAAAGAACTAAGCCTATCATCTGCTTCTTCCCATTGGTTAACAATGTCATCTTGAATAATACTCTGCGCTTCTGCAACATTCATTATAGCGTTTGATGATTCTAGTATTGATTCTGCGTATAGTTCTATGCTGTCTATAAAATTTAATGCACTTTGAACCCCTTCCCCAAAAGCATTATCCATTGCTTTATTTAGCGAAGATAATGCATCTGCCTGATCCTGTAAATCTCTTGGGTCTTGACTTAAAAATAATGTTGAAATGTCTGTTCCAAACTCTTTCTCTACTTTTGATATTATACTTATTTGCTTTTCTAAATATGTTGCAAAATCTAGTCCTGTATCACTTAAAAGCTTCTCTACATCTTTCTTTGCTTTTGCTAAATCTCTGTCTTCGTATGTAGTTGTTCCTGTTAAGTCATCATATAGCTCTTTAAACGTGTCTTTCGCATCACTCATTGTATCTACTACATCTGATAATGACACTATGTACTCATGTGTCACTTCCTGTAGTTTATTTATGTTTTCAATTCCTTGTGCTACAGCCCATTGCCCAAGTTCTATATCATCCCTAACTCCATCTTTATAACCTTGAGTCCAATCAGAAAGTGTTGGCAACAACCCTTGATTATATATAGCACTTAAAGAAGCTAAAGTATTATTTCTAAATACATTTGCGTCAAATGTTACCTTCTCAAATGCTCCACCTAAGTCAAATAGACTATCCCCTACTGCTTCGTTTGCTTTTGAGAACTGATTTTCCCATGCAAATCTTATGTTTTCTTGCGTAGCTGTACCATATCCAGCACCAAGAGTTAATGTCTGCGTGCTTCTTATAATTTCTTCTGCTAGAAGTCTTGTATCCATTTCATACTGAGTTGCACTTTGAGCTAATCTTGTTCTTCCAGCAGTACCTTCAAGACCTATAATTTCTAGTAAATCTACCATCCTATCTAGTCTTTCTAATATTGGTTCATTAGCCATTTCTATCATCAGTGTGTTAAACTCTGATTCTGCTATCGTATCACTAGAGATAGCCGATGGTACTGAACCACCACCACTACTTCCACCCACACCAACTGCCCCTGCTATTCCTGCCAACAAAGCAACCATTGCTAATACTCTGGCTGTTGCTGTATATGGATCTCCCTCTGTCGCTTGTTTTGTTGCCCCCTCAGCTACATTTAATCCAATTTGTGTCGTAGAAGCTGATACTTTCTTAGCATTATTAATATCATCCATCAGCATAGATGTGTGTTTTGCAAATTGTAAAGCCATTTCTAGCGTATGTAGTGTTTTATAGTTATCACTCTCTTGATTAAAGAAATTAGCTGATGCACCTGCCACTCCAGCATATCCATCCATTTCATTCTCAAATGATTTTTTCTTTATCTTGTCTTGTTCTTTTATATACCTATACGCTAGAGTTTGGGCTTTCTTTTCGTCTTCCCATATCTTTTCATCAATTTTTGCATATTTAATATCTAACTTAGCTTGAGCCTCAGTTGACTTCAACCTATCTAAATCAAATTTTGCCATTGATGAAGATAAGTCAGCAATAGTTCCAGCTACCCCTTCTAGATTACTACCCCAATTGCTTGCCGATTCTGATAGAGATATTTGACTCTCCACCATTGATAAATAGTGTTCTGATTGTATCCTAGCCCAATCTTCATCTAACCTATCATCCTCTTTTACATCTTTCTTTTTTTCATTGTTTATAGCTTGCTGATATTCAAAAGCTAATTTCAATATCTTTAATCTGCTCTCTTCCTCTTCTTTACCTGCTGTTGTTAATGCATAATTTTCTGCTTCTGCTTGAATTTTTAAATTTAATAAATCTGATCTCTTTACCTCAACACCAAGTAATGCTTGTTCTGCTACCCATATATTATTTCTTCTTTCTTCTTCTTTTTGTAGCCTATCTAACTTTATTCTTGCTATTTTTTCATCTACTTCACTAATCCCTGCTCTGTTATTAGCTATTACTCTTTGCAGTTCAGCTATTGCTATCGTATCCTGCTTCTCTCTTTTTTTCTCGTCTGACAGCTTCTTTTGATTTTTAGTTAAATCATCAGACCATAGCTTCTTTTTCTCCATTAAAGCTACAATTTTATCTTCTTCTTTAGCAATAAATTTAGTAATATCCTCTTGCACTTTTCTATCTATAGCTAACTCAGCTATCAACTTAGCCTGCTCTTTTGCTATTTCTAATGTCTTTTCAGATTCAACTCTTTCTTCATTTTTAGTTCTAGCTATATCCTGAAGTGCTTTTAAATGATTTTCCACTACTGTTAATTTATCTTTAGTTGTCTTTAAATCTTTTACATCTTTTGCTTGATTTTCATCAGACTCAAAGAAACTATCATCTGCTATATCTTTCTGCAGGTTGTATATTACACTTGTTAATTCATTATATTCACTCTCTAGTAGCTTTTTACCTTTTCTTATTGTATCTATTGGTTGTTGACTTAATGTTTCTACTGAAGTGTTTAATACTTTCGAAAGCTCAAGCAATCTCTTGTTTTCATCACTAAAATATTCTGCTATTGAATACCCTGCTGTCCCAACGATTACTGCTCCTGCTATATATGGGTTTCTCATTGCTGATGCTGTTACCGCATCTATTGCTTTTGCTAGTGCAAAATATGAAGCTATTGCTGTTGCTGGTATAGCTACGTTTTCAGCAATTCCAACTATATCTTTTACAACTTCATATATATCATCAAAGTTTTCTACAATATCATCTGAATTTTCTGTTAGGCTTTGTGCTACCTCATAAAAAGTTTCTGTTATATCTTGGAACATTCCAGACTTTTCTACCATATCGCCCATAGTTCTTTGCCAAGCACCCTGCATCTGCAAGAACCCTTTTTCATAAGACTTTGTTGTTGCTAGAATGTCAAATGGCTCAAACTTTAGATCAAACAGTTCTTTAAGTCCGTTACTTCTTTGTCTTGCTTCTTTTATTGCTTTATTTGCTTCTGTTGGCGACCCAAAAATCATAGTAGAGATTATCGAGTCTGTTGACACATTTCCTGTTAGTGCACTTCTTATCTCTTCTTTTACTCTATCCATAGGTTGACCAATTGCACCAGCTATGTTTGAGAATCTTTGTGCTAACTGAACTGTGTTTTTATTTATCTCTTCAACTGAACCACCAAAAGCATCTCCCATTGCTAATGTTTGACCTGTTGCTTGCTGATAGATTTCTGTTAATTGAGCAAATGTTGCAGGAGTCTTAAGAGCTTCTTCTCTTAGCTCTTGCATAATATCTTTCGCTATTGCTTGACCTGCAATAAATTTTTCCATTGGAGTTATAGAGTTTCCTAATGAATCCACCATTCTTGTATTTGCTGATGTTAAAGCTGAGATACCAAATGTATTTGACTCAACCATCTTGTTTATCTGGATTCCAGTTCCTAGCGTTGAATCCCATGCTCTTTGTGTTGCATACACAACCCCAGCTATTGTACCAGCCCATCTTAGATATCTAATTGTTTGATTTGCTAAATTTTCAGTTGACTTACTTTGTTTATCTATTACTGCGTTATTTTTAAGTTGTGCAGAAGTATTTGCTTGCAATGCCTTTGTTTCTTTTTTTAATGTATTTTCTTGCTTCTCTAATATTTGTGCTTCTTGTTTTTTAGCAATTATTGTTTTTTTTGTATTTGCAATATCTATCTTTTGCAGTGCTATATTATCTTTTTGCTCTTGCTGAAGTTTCTGTAGTATTTCAATGTATTGTTGTTGTGTTTTTTTCTCTTCGCCTGTTAGAGTTTTTAACTTTTTCTTCTCTTCTCTTAGTATTGCAGTCTGCTTAATTAATTCTTTTCTATCTGCTGTGAGTCTTTTTTCAGCCTTATTGTATTCTTGTGTTACTTTTCCTATCTCTGAAAAAGTTTCTTTGTAGTATTTTGAAACCGATTTTAGTTTTGCTTCTAACTCTGTGTCATCAATTTTTAAGACTGTTTTTGCTGAAGTTGCCATTTTACTCTCACTTTAAGAAGTTTATAGCTTATTATATCTAAAATAAAAGATTGTTTTAATTAATGCAGTTGGGCAGAAGCTATTTCCTAGCTTCATATTCCCTTTGTTGTTTTTTTAGCATCTCTGTTTCATATTCTGTAACCATAAATGCGTATTTTGATAGATTTATCCCATACATATTTTTTGCAGATTCAGCAAGCTTTTGTCTATCAAGTCCTGTAAAGCTACCTTCCATTCCCACATTTGTAGTGAGATTCTCATTTTCTCTTAAAAACCCAAATATCTTAAATGCTAATCTTGTTGAATCTGGTGGGAATCTTGCTTCCAATCTCCCCTTATGCTCATCTTCATAGAGCTCATCGTCAGATATTCTATGTTCTCTAATATACTCTCGCCACTCTATTTTATCCTCATTGAACCACCACTCTACTAGTTTTGAAAACGCTTTCCCTGAGCGTGATTTCTATATCCTCTCACTGTAGAGAATGTCATGTTTGCAACTAGCATTTTTTCCCAATCTGTTAGGTTTTCTTGATTTAGACCTACTATATCAAACACCATATTATTTAGCTCTTCTGATGCTTTTGTGTATTTTTTTATTGCTTTTTCTTTTTCTTCTGCTTCCACTTTAGAAATCGACATCATAAGCTTTTCTGTCTTACTGAGTTTTTTCAATAAGTCTTCAACTGCAAAAGCATCTGGTAAGTCACAATCTTTTGTGTTTTCTGTGGACTTATAATTTCCATTTTCATCTTTATATGAAGTTACTTTTTCTATAACAGCATGAATAAAATCTCCGATCTCTTCAGCTTTAAACTCTTTAACTTCTTCTCTCGTTATTAAGTCTTCTATAATTGCAATAAGGCCATTTTCATCTTTGTCTTTAATCTTTTTATATCTATCTTTTTCAAGAATAGGCGTATTTCCTATTGCCTCAAGTTTTATTTCAAGCTCTGGTGCTAAAACTACTTTTGAATCAAGCTTGTCTAGCGTTTCCACTATTACATCTTCATTCCCTTTTGCTATATGCTCATCTATTCTCTGTCTTACTGTTTTCATGTGTATTCCTTGTTTTTGAATGTATGTATTATATCTAAAAAATGATTATTTGTAAAAATGTAGTGTTCCTTGTTTTTAAAATTTCAGGCTAAAGCACAAAACAAGGAAATGCTTTAGCCCTACACCATTACTGGTACTTTACCTCTGAGTACACTATATAACTAATTGTCTTAGTTGTATTATCCCCATCTGCTGTTAGAGGAATTGTCATATACGCAACTTTATCAGTTGTGAAATCTGGGTCAACTCTATCTCCCTCAACACTTGGCAATGTGAAGTGTGCTACTGAACCGCTATCATTTCCATAAAGCACTTTAACTTCTTGAGCAGTGCTTCTATAACTTGCTTCATACTGTGCTTTAGTGAATTTAAGCATATAGCTACCTTCAACTACCATATTTGGATTATCATAAACTTTCGTTCCCACTTCCAATGCATCATCAAGAACAACTGCTCTATTTATAGACATAGTAAAGTCTCTAGCATCAATGGGCTCTGCTCCATCAAACTGAATCATAAGATCATCATATCTAAATGCTTTATCCACCGTTAGAACTTCTGTATACCCTGCTTCTGTATCAATAGATGTAAAAGGTGTTCCATCTGGATTTCCTATAACGCTATCAACTGCACTTGAACCTTTTACTGGCATAGAATATTTATGAATAACCGTACCATTAGACTTACTAAACTCATAACCATCTAGATAGTTACCTTGAAATCTTTTTACAAAAGTATCTGGTGTCAAGCTACATCCAGAAGTTGCTTCACCTTCCATCCCGAATGACGGTAAACATGCTTCAGAAGAACCAGTATATTTCCAAATTGGTAATCTAGCTTCCCACACTACCGTTCCATCTGTGATTATTTCACCAACTTCCGTTGGAACTGGCTCTGTTGCTCCAGTATCTCCACCAGTTTTACACACCAACATGAAAGCTGTCGTTCCTGCCAATGATACAATATCTCCAGCCAAAGTATGCTTATTAAATTTAGCATAAGATGTTAAAGTTGTCCATGTATCTGTTTCTGCTGAAACTGGTACTGCTGGTTGACCAAGAACGTGAGTTACGATAAAAGGCATCATATCGCCTGTTGTTTTACATTCCATATTCCCAGCAAAATCAGAGCTTCCTCTGTCTTTTTTAGAACCTTGACCACCACTATCTAAAGTTGTGTTTACTTCTGTTTTTTGAGTCTCTTTAACATCACAGTTAATAAGACCTTTAACTATAAGAGCCGATGGGTTTGCTGGGATAACATTAGCATTATCCTCTTTCCAAACTCTTAACTTTGTGAATCTATAATTCTTTTCTGCCATAATATTCTCCTACTATAGTCCATTATCTTCGCCAAACATTACAAACACTTGTGCCTGTAAATCATCTGCCTCATCTATGTCTGTGGTTGTTAGGCTTTCTATTTTTAGAAACCTTACATCTCCACCCTCTATATTACAAGCGTTAGCTTCTAATATTTCACATGCTTTATAAATTATCTTCTTTATATCCAAAGTTGAAGTCCAGCTTGTTACTCCACCAACGTCTTCACTTTTCTCATTTGGAATTATCTGCACTACAAACGGTAATGTCCAAGTTCTAAAAAAATCTGCTGTTGAAGCATTATCTCCTTCCATAACTTCTGTATAAAAAATTATAGCTGGAAGATTATTCGCTTTCACTTCTTCCTTAAATGGGAAACTGCTATAAAAAGATAGCTCCTCTGTCAATACGTCTACGCAGAACTGGTTAAATTCTACACTACTTTTTAATGTAGAAGAAGCCCAACCCTGTATGTCAATAAATCTTGCTAAACTACCTCTCATGCTGTTACCACCTCTCTTGATGTTACATTTATTCTATCGATCTTCTTCTGTATAAGTTTTTCAAGTTTATCAGACATAATACTTCTTACTTGACCCATTGCGTTAGCTCTACCTCTTTCTATAAAATTTTGTCCTTTATAGTTTGGGTTTCTGAACTTTGATTTGGCTCTCACTTTATCAACGTAGTCATTGTCGTCAGTATCAACATCTCCACTATTTAACTTCTGAAGTATAGCATAGCTACCTTTCGTAACCGCACCAACTGTCTTCGCATATCCAACAACTTTTCCATCTTTCCTTAGCATTGGCTTTAGCCTTCCATGCTTTCCACCTACAACCATTGTCAAACTTTTTGTCATCAGATTTGAAGTTATAAAGCTCTCCATGTTATCTGGAGTTCCATTGCTGTTTTTACCAACATGAGACATTCTTTTCCCAAGAACGTTACTTGAGCTTGTTCTAAAAATCTTTAACTCGCCTTTAATATAAGACTGTCTCCAATTCGTTCTCGAAGCTCTAAATGCTTTTCTTGTAGAATCTCTTAAAACTATACCTGCATGATCTAGTGCATCAAGAGCCATTCCATAATTTATCTCTATTATCTTTTCCAACATTGGTACTGAACCATCATGTATTTCAATTCTAATAGCCATAACTTATGGTCTTCCTCTGTGTCTCACTTTTTCTCCATAGACAGTGTAAAGTCCACCTAATTTCGCAACTCTTCTGACTCTATAAGTTACTCCATCATAAATGACTGTATCCCCATCTACACTTGATACTGGAACTTCTTCTAATTTCAAACCGCCAAATGACTGATAATCATCAATCTTATCTTTTTCTATCTTATTAAAAGTTCCTGCTCCAACGAATGAATTTAAGGGAATTGCCAAATCATCACGACTTCTCATATACACTATACTTCTCGTTGGAGCAGTATCAGCATCTACAAAAGTTGCTCTTGTTTGATCTATTAAGTCCCTTGCACTCATCTTTTACTCTTTACTTGACTTAGACTTTTTCTCAACAAAGTCTTTTACTGATCCATTACCAATTAATGTTTTGTATATAGAATTTGAAACACTTTTAATAGTTCCTTTCCTATATTCTTTACCATTAACTTTATCTGACTTAGTAAACTCTACTGTCTTTGCCATAACTTCTACTTCTTAGCTTTAGAAGCATCTGTTAAAGTTTTAACTTGAGCTTCAAGACCAGTTTTGTCATCTGTTAAAGTTTTAACTTGAGCTTCAAGACCAGTTACTTTTGCTTCTAGTGCTTTGATATCTTTTTCATAATCTGCATTTCCAGAAGAAGCAACCACTTCTTTAACTTCAGTAGCCAAACCTGCTCCCACTAACGCTTTCGCATCTTCTAGTGAAATCTGAGTTTTACCTTTACCTACTTCGGCAGTTTCTCCATACTTGAAACCGCCTGATTTACATGATAATTTTATTGCTTTCATTATCTACTCCCTTACGATATTAGTGTAGCTTTGATAGAGATAAATGCTTTTGGAACATTCATTGTTGGCAACGGAGAACTTCTATAGTATCTCTTAACACCTGCTGGATCTTTAACTGTTTCTGCATCAATCCACTCTCTATCTTCAATAAGAACTAGCTCTGAGTTTTCACCCATACCTTCTGCCACTGGAATTGCACCATATTGACGTTGAGCATTTTGACCATCACCCATAGTGAAACCAACTACATAGTTTTTGTCTAAGTAATAGTTTGATCCACCATACTTCTCTAACTCATAGTATATATCTACAGGTACACCAGTATCTCCAGTTGTTTGACCAAGATACTTCATATACTTACTAGACTTAGTAGCTTTCTCTTCTTTTGTTGCAGGGATAAAGTTTGCACGCTTACCAGATGTTGTGTTATCTGTAGTTCTAACTTGCGGATGCTTCGCCCACGCTTTCTTAGCTTCATAACCAAGAACATAAGTATCAACTGCATATTGACCCATCTCTTGAGCTTCTGTTTCAAGTTGCTCTACTGGAAATGAGTTTGCTGTATCATTCCATTGGTACTGACCAGCAGTAGCATTGTCATTTACAATAATGTTTGTTAGACCGTAGTCAATCTCATCTGTTGTCTCTCCTTCTCCAGAAACTACAATTTTACCAGTAGTAAGAACATCGTACATAGATTTTTTGATAAGTCTTTGACTACGTTTTTTCAGTTTACCAAACTTAGTTGCATCATCTTCGATTTCAGCTTTTTCAGCATCAGAAAGACCACCAGTTGTGTCACCATAAATAGTTTCACCTATTCTCTTTTTACCTGCATTAACAACTGCATCAACAATTGACTCATTGATCTCCATAGGATTAACAGTGATAGTTTTATATCCATCTTTATCAACCACGTTGGATTCTTTAGCAAAATTACCTTTTAATGCAATCTCGTCTGTACCTTCGTAAAAGTCAAATTCAACTTTTACACCATCGTGTGTGAACTCTGTAGGGAACGCCATTCTTGCGATTGCCATATCCACTGTTTGCAGTATTGCTACTGCTGTAATTACACTTGTTCTAATTGCCATGTGAAACTCCTTAGTCTCTTAAATAGATGCCCTTGAAATCTAAAGCATCTCTTACTTCTGCATCCGTACCTGTACCAAAGTCAACTTCACTTGCTTTAATATCTGCACTTCTATACGCTAATCCATCAACATCTCCTGCTGAAGCATCTACATCTTCATACATTACTGTATATGGGTCTGCTGTTGTTAAAAATGGAATCACTTTTCCTGTCGCTATTGAGACTAAATCTCCACGAGACACTGAATTTCCACTTGCTACCGTTACTGTTTTCAACAGTCTTACTTCTACGTCAAGATTATCTTGAGGTTCTACTTGTTCTACTAAAGGCATATCTTTCTCCTTATACGCTTAATTTTTTTGCAACTTTCATTGCATATGCTTTTTCAGCATCTTGCTTCTTTTGTGTTGCATCTGCATCTGACTGATGCGTTCCACCATCTGAACTCTTTGCTTCTAATGCTATTTTACTTGCATCTTCTGCTGTTTCTGCATTTACCATTGCAAGAATTACTTTGGCATCTACTCCTGTAGTAATTGCTTCTTCAACTCTTGTTGCAATCTCTGCTTTAAAGTTACCCTCTGCCTCAGATAGCTGTGCTGTTAAAACTTGTACTTCTTCAGTCTTAGCTTCTAAAGCAGTTGTAGCTGTTTCCAGTTTCATAGTCAAACTATCATTACGACTTGTCATCGTATCTCTGTTTGCGACTAAAGCATTAAATGTTGCTTCAGTTTCATCTAAATTTTCTCTGTCAAACTTCATGTCTGCTCCTTGATTGATTTCATTTGAATTGTCGCTTGCCAAGTTTGCACTTGCTGAGGCAGTGGGAACAAAAGTAGAACCCATGCTTGAAGATGATTTTAGTGACTTTATTATAGAATCTAAAGTAGTTATGTCTTTAATAAAACCAGCATCTTTAGCTTCTTGTGCCGAAACTACATCTCCATAGCCAAACTTTCCTGCAATCTCTTGAGCAGAAAGGTTTGTATTTCTCATTACCCTTTCATAGAAAATCTTTTCAACATCATCTATTCTTGCTTGAATCTTTTGTTTGCAATCCCCGTTTAATGAGCAATCTTTATTTTGAGCATTTTTTGATACTAGCTTAATACTACCGTTGTTTTCGCCTTTATCATCCCTATACCCAGCCAGAACTCCAATCGAACCAATCATTGCAGTTCTGTTTGCATAAATCTCTTTAGATGCAGAGAAAATCCAGATACCAGCACTTGCTCCAAGATTGTTGTAAAAAGTAACTGTCTTCTTTGATGATGCGAAAATCAATTCTCCCACCTCATCGGCACCAGCAACTTCTCCACCTGCTGTATCCACATCAAACAAAATAGTATCCACCGATGTGTCTTTCTCTGCTTTTGCAATATACTCAGATAAAATATCATACGAAGTAAAACCACCACACATAGCGTTCATCCAAGTGTTCTTCTTCGTCATAGCTCCATCTACAGTTATGATAGCTACATTTCCTTGAACGTCATAACTATGTGAAGGAGAAATACCTTCGATAGTTTCTTTTGCAACCTCTCCACTATTTACTGTTGCAATAAGCCCTTCCATATAACTTGGACATGTCGCAAACATTCCGCTTGCAAGGTATGTTTTCATCTGCTCTGTTCTCATTTTTGTTCCTCTTCTTTAAGATACAGACTCATAAGTGCATCTCCCGTATCTTCTTTTGGTTTCACTACTTCTGCTTCCACTATTATATCGTATTTCTCAGCTAACTTTTTCTTTTGTTCTGTTAGTTTTAAATCCTCTTCAAACTTGAAAAGCTCCTGCTCATTTTTCTTCTTTATAAATGTCTCGTACTTCACACCTTCAGTTTCTTCGATTATCTGTGCTTCAGTTTTTATACCTAACTCTATATTCGTTTTATTTGCAAGTGCTGTTTTTGCTGGTTCGATATCTATCTTTTGTCTTCTTAGGTATCTGAACTTATTGAATTTACTAGGATTTTTCCAGTATGCTACTCTTTCGGTTATTCTTCCTATCTGAATACCTACTTGCACAAGTCGTGATCTTATCTCGTCTATAATCAAGTTTGATATATTGTCGAATCTTATTGAGGCGCTTAATCCATCTGTCTCTGATACATACTTCATTGCAGAGTAGTTTACTTTATCTGCTTTACTGTATACACCTAGTGAAGACATTCCTATGCTTGAAGACATTTTCATTTCAGAGTTATCGTTAAGGTCTTTATATATTCCATCTCTTTTAGAAGTGTTGAATACTACCTCATCATCTGATGGTATTGGAGATAGACCGTAATTACCTACACCTATTTTTGCTAAGTCTGCTAGGACTTCTTTTATCTCTAGTACTTTTCCTTCAAAAGAAGTTCCATTAGCTTCATTTAGTCTATCCATAGCTAACTTCATAATCTCATTATATGCTGTAGATCTAAGATATGCACCAGCTTTTGCTTCTTCTATTGCAGAGTCTAATTCTGCTTTTCCATACTGGCTTATTTGATCTAAAGTTGGAAGAAGTGATGAAAGTTTTGATATCGCTACTTGCTGACCTATTGATACCCATACTTCCGAGTAGTATGTTAAGTTATCATATGGTACTTTTTTTGATGTTCTCTTATCATCTGTATCGTATATCCATACATGAGTGATTTGATTCCATTTGTTAAATACTAGACCTGCTACTGTTGATGGTTTATCTTTTTCATATCTAGTATGCTTGCTAGTGTCTATCATATCTACACCAACTAGTTCATACTTATATGGAATAGCCCATTCAGTATTGTAGTGGTGTCTAATCATTATTCCACCATCAAGTAAGTCAAAGTTACTTATAGCTCTCATTGCTCCATTAAAGTGAAACTTGTTTGTAAGTTCTCCTACTCCAACTTTATTATGTTCTTCTATTAGTTCTTCTGCTTGCTGATTGAATTTTTTTGATGAAGATTCTACTTGAGTGTTTATTGATATACCAATCGTTTTTGAAGTAGCTGATGCTACCATAGTTGGAATATCTGTAGTGTTTACGTTAAGCCAGTGAAGCTCTCTTCTTGTTTTTGAAGCAGAAGTTCCATCTATCTTATCTATGTTGCCATCATAAAGCGGTTTACCTAAAGTTGACTTTTTTGCACCTTCAGCGTATGTTCTATATCCACCGCCATAAACAAGATGTGCCATTGAAAATGATGTGCTACTCATTATGACCCCATTCTAAGTGTTCTAAGACGATTGTTTAAATTATCTCGTCTTTTATACAGTTTATCTATATCTGTGTATTCTGTTCTAAACCTAGAGCCAGCACCACCTTCCTCTATCTCTCTTGTAGCTTCTATCTGGTCTATCTTTGTATCAAGAGTTGCTATCCTGTTTTCAAAATCAGTTATCTGCTCTGCTACTGTTTTATCAGCCATTTAAACTTCCTGCTTGATATTCTTTGCCATATTGTATCTTGTTTTTTATAAAATGTCTATATATCAACTTTTTCAATAAGTATAGTCAACTTGTCTTCCCCTGCGTTTAAGTGCTTTCTCACTCTTAAGTCCAGTATCTGATTGTCATTCTTATAGCACAAGTCTTCTAGTGCGTCAAAAAGCTGTTTCAGCAAAGCATCTATATCTGGAGACTTTATCTTTTTAACATCTACATCCATATAGAACTTCAAGTGTCCTTCTAGCATCTTGTTTTGCTTTTGTCTAAGCACTTCCATTTGTATCAACTTTTTTTGTTGCCTAGATTCTTCTGATAATATAATTGATGCTAAACATTTTCCCACATACTTGCATACAGGTTTATATAGTCTGTTAAGTGGAGTAGGCTTTACCCCACTCAGCACTATAATTATAATATCAGTCATTTAAAACAATTGTTTTTTACCCTTGTTTACATATCCATCACATGTATGATTTATGTTTCCTAGCTTCTTTTGTATCTTAAAAGTAGAACTAAACTCTGATGGTCTATTTCTTATACATACCGTACATATATATGCACTACTATGAGGATTTTCACAACTTGCAACTTCTGCTGTCACTTCTTTCACTTGCTTGTCATTTAAAATATCCCATACATCTTGTGGCTCTACACCGAAATGTCTAGCTGTTACTAGCACTGAATTGTGCATATCCTCTTTCATAAAACTTTCTATCTGTTCTTTAGTTGGCATCTTCCTCTCCTAGTAAGTGTTTGTCTTGTTGTAGAGTGCCTATTACCTCTAGGTCTTCGCTATCCATTTCATCAAAATCTGAAATTAACCAATCGCCATCATCAGGGCTAATCCTTTCAATCTGATACTTTAAAGATTCATCGTTCCATGTAACTTTATAAATTGCATCTTCACAATCAATAATATTTAAGATACTACAATCAGCATAAATCTTATTGCCCTCTATGTCTGTTTTGCCTATGTAGTCAAGTTTTAAATACCTGTTCATTCCATCACTTAAAACATTAAAAACTTCTGCATCTGGGTTGCACTCAAAAATAGTACCATGAGAATTTATTGCAATATCTTCATCACATATAAATTCTTCTTCGTAATTATCCCATACTATAAACTCATTCATTACTTTTTCTTCCCTTTCACTATCTTCTCTGCTTTCACGCCTTTAATAAGCTCTTTTATCTGCTTCTCTCCAAACTCTTGCTTATCTATTAACAACATATCTACTTGACCTCTTGGCTTACCTTTAAAGAATCCAGTCATGCATATTCCTACTTCATCTTTCTATATTCAAGTGTGTCATCATCCCACTCATTCAGCTTCATAAAGATATATTTTATCTCTTTTGTTGTTGCCAGTCTATACCATCTTTCACTATTATTAAGCTTATCAATTAGCTCATCTGCTGTTCTCCATTTTTCAATAGGTGGACTCACATCTCTTATTGCTCTTAAACAATACAATCTGCTTCTACTTCCTTTCTCTCCAACCACCACAGAATTTAATACCATAGTTCTCTTTTCTACACTAAACCCTAAGTTTGATGCTGAAAATGTTGTAAAGTCATCAGATAGTTCAACTATAGGTCTATCTATAATAGCATCTAAGTCACTCTCACTAAAAATATTTTTTGTCTTCATACTTTCTCCTTGTTTATAAAAGTATACTATTTATCTTTCTTTATTCTCTTGACTTAAATCAAGCCTTTATAACTCCTGTACCAGTAGAAGAAAACTCCCACTCTAAAGTCCAGTGTTCTACGTTAATTTCTTTTGCATCTTTTAGCTTGTCTAGTAACTTCTTGGATTTCTCTTCATCTAAAGGCTTTCCATAAACATAACACCCTTTTTCAGTAAGAGCAACAACTTCTCCTTCTGATCCAATATGTGAAGATATTAGTTTAGCTGACACATTATCTCCTTTATATTCTTAATATCATCAAAGTGATATACCATCATACCTTTTTGTCTAGCAACTTCTATCTCTTGTCTCATACCACTTGAAACACCAAGCCCAGCATAAACTAAAAGTAGATCACAAACATCTAAAAGTTTAATTGCACTCTGAGTTCCAACAAGTCTCTCGTTTATATCATCATCATTTAAAAACTGAGGATAATACAAATGAGCAACTATGACCTCATGTCCAGCAAGTACAACTTCCCTAGAAATCTCTTTAGTAGCTTTCAGTTGCTCATCAAACTGCTCTTGTGTTTTTGCACTGTATCTTGTACATATATAAACTATCATTACGCTTCCTCTATCCTCTTCTCAGCTATCTCAAAATATTTTTCATCCAATTCCTCTAAAATTATCTGTTGTTTTAGTAAGCCTGAACAATAATAACTGCTCGAAAATGTAGTTTTCTTTTTTGTTTGACCATTTTGCTCAAAGTGTATTCTTTTGTCAAACATCAAAAGTTGCATTTCTCTATTTGCTTCTTTGAAAACCCATTTAGAATACTTATCATTTAGCCATGCGTTTGTCATTAGTAATGCAAAAGGCTTTCCGAAACTCAAAACTCTTTCAAAAAAATGCCTCTTGTTTTGAAATGGTGGATTTGAAACAATAATATCCCATTCTGTCGGTTCAAATTCAAAAAAATCTTTACCATCTTCTATATGTGAATATATTACAGCATTTCCATTTGCTCTTATCTGCTTTACAAATTCGCTATGTTCTTTATCAAAAGGACACCAAACAATGGCATCTTTTGGAATATGCTTAATTATAGGTTGCACCCCATATGATGGAGTATAACTTTCATCGCCACCTACCTTATTGTATAAAACTTTTTGACTATCCATCTGTAACACCTTTAGCTATAAGTTCATCCATAACCTCTAAACAGTCGCCTTTATATAAATCTATCATTTTACAATCCTTTTACATATAGTCAATATCCACTCTATTCTCAACATACTGTGTATCACTTCTCTATTCTCTAAGTCATTCTTTGCTTGATTTATCGGACTGATGTTATCTGAAATTACCAACTGCTTCGATAACTCTTCCAGCTTCATTAGTTGCATCAATATAAACTTCTCTATTAATCTCTCAAACATCTTTTTCCTTCATCTCTTTATAGTTCTCTTCTATACATCTCTCTGAGTCTATCCACCTACCTCTAGTCTTTGTCTTTTTCTTTGACTCATCATAGTGCAAACACTCATATCTTTTGGTGCAGTACATACCGTTACACTTTTTCATCTCTTATTTTACTTTTACTGTCTGATTACAATCGTGCTGTATAAACTTATCAAAATTACCTTCGCTATTTGCATAAACTAATACCACTACTATCATAAATAAAGCCCACCCAAAATCACTCATCTAATCTCCTTATTCTTTTTGTACCACTTTCTAAAAAGTGTTGGTTTAACATGTCTCATAAAGTGTGTCTCATCTATCTGGCTATACGGAACTACATATAGCACATCATCCATGTAAGCAACATAATCTTCATCTATATGTAAAGCATCTTCTGGTACATCTTCTAGCTCCGCAAACTGATTTAGTTCTTCTTGAGTAGATATAAGTACTACTACACTATGTTTTAGCATCATCTATAAGCTCTTTGTTTTCATATATGTTTCCCACCACTTCTATATTCCAATCATCTGGCATATCTCTAGTCATAGAATCAATATTTCTATCAATATAATAAAAATCATTTTCAGAAAACCACATCACATAAGCCCCATTATGCTTTCTTATTTCCCAAAAATCATCCTGACTGTCTTCTTCTCTTGTAATTTCTTTATCTAACTCTAGAGTATATAATTTTACAATATCTCCATTATAAATTTCACTCCCATTTTTATCTCTTATTTCTGTGTATTGCATCAATTTATACGGATCTTCTTTTTCCTCTATGAAAACAGTTATTTTAAAAATTTTAATTATTTCTTCCCATTTTAAAATTTTAAATCCGTTCCATAACCTAAATTTTAGATTTTCACTCATCTTCTACTCCTCTAAAATCTGCATCTATATACTCTAGTCTATCTTCTACGCAGTTAACTATATCTTTCACTGTTTGCCATGCCATAATGTTTGAAAACTCTATATCTTCAAGCCCAAAGTTTTTTACCACTACATCAGCAAATGCAACTATATCCATAGCTTCTAGCCCTATATCTCTAAAGTAATCTGATTCTTTAACCTCTTCAAGCGTGTTAAAATCAATCTTCATAAGTTCAAT
>Ga0193961_1000116_pt1 | contig 30861 bp, 25 predicted proteins | sample FB_4_MG_FD_140371 | JGI IMG/M metagenome (GOLD analysis project Ga0193961, IMG submission 140371) | Microbial mat bacterial communities from the Broadkill River, Lewes, Delaware, United States - FB_4_MG | ecosystem: Environmental > Aquatic > Freshwater > River > Microbial mats | place: USA...
GGACTGGCAACGGTTACATCTGAATAAGTTTCTTTAAATGATCGAGTCATCGAATATTCGCTGTTAGTGTTAGCTCTTAGTTAATGTATTTAGCAAGCGCTTCGGGTTGATGTTTTAGTGTCTAGTTTAAATAGGGGGCGAAGATAGCTCCCCACATAGCTCCCCGTAAACGCGGCGATTAGCCATAGCCAGCCATGTAAACTTCCGGAAGCAATACCGCCAAAATACGCGCCGATATTACAGCCAAATGCTATGGTAGCGCCATAGCCAAGCATGACGCCACCGAGTAATGCCGCGATCCAATGTAGAAACGGCAAGCGCCATTGGAAGGAAAACTTACCCGCCATTGCCGCAGCAAGGAAAGCACCTAACAGAACACCCGCATTCATCACTGAATTTACGTCGCTGCTGAGTGATTCCTCTAATGCGATTTCGCGACCAGGCTGTAACCAATATGTCCAAAAATCAAATTCTAATTCCATCTCTAATAACATGGCAAGTTTGGCTCCCCATAGAGGGTAGGCCACTGCTACGGCCCAAGGGCGGCCAGTTAATGCTAATGTGGCGAAGTTTAAAAGTGCTAGAACTAATGCGCCCCAAATGAAAGGCCAAGGGCCTTGGAGGTATCTGCGCCAGTTAGTAATGTCGCGTAAGGGACGATCGGTTTCCACTTCGCCATGGGTCCGTTTTTCTAGCCATACGGTAAAGCTGGCGATTGCAGCAAAAATTATCAGATTGAGAACAATGGCGCCGATAATACCGTTCTCTTCGATCAGGGAAACAGGTGCTAGCTGTGGGAGTTCCATCCACCATTCATAGTCGGCTGTTGCCCAGAGGCCCCCGACCATAAAGCCAAACATACTTGGAATAGCGCGAAGTTGTCCGCCGCCTGCATGGTATAAGTTTCCGGATGCGCAGCCGTTACCTAGCTGCATACCGATACCAAAAATAAATGCCCCGATCAGAACGGAAAAGCCTAACGGGCGAACGTAACCGCGTACCTCTTCACCGAAAAGTTCACCTGCGCCGAGGGCAGGAAAGAATAAGCAAACCGCAACCGCCAACATTAGCATCTGGGCCCGTAACCCACGCCCTCTGCGGTTAATGATGAAGTTTCGCCACGCAGTAGTGAAGCCAAATGAGGCATGGTAAAGGGCGAGACCGAGTAATCCACCAATGAGCATCAGCCACATTTGCATAGATGACTCGTTACTGTTCAACCAATAAAGGCTGTAAGCAAATATTCCGGCAGCAATGGCGGTAATCAGCGTATTTCGATTCTTAACAGGGTTGATGCTGGTGACATCTGATGGGGGCGTTTGCACGCTATTCATAGGCTTTCTTCGTCGTATAGAACTGTGATGCTTGAGGTGGCAACTCTGCGTTTGCTCACCCGTAAATAAGTGCTTAATTTATTACGTTATCAAGCCCATATCAGGATCTGAAATCGTAAGGTTGGTCATTATATCACCAATCCCTAAAATGCTTGAATGAAAATAACTCAGGGCTGAATGAATAGAATCGTTCAAAAACGTCAGGCTGAATCAGCGAAGCTAATTAAAGAAAAAAGGCGATCACTTGGATCGCCTTTAATTCGAGTTGTAACGGTTCTGCTTTGCTGTAGTTACTCAGATACTATTTGCCAATGTATTGTTGGCGGTATTTCACAGCAAGCTCTTTCGCTTCCGCGAGTTCGCTATCGTTAAGCTTCATAACAAGACGCTTTTCAATCTCAACGGCTGTACGGTTGCCTAATTCAGCGGCATTATGCATCCAAGCGTAGGCTAGGATGTTGGAGTCTTGGCCTGCTTCAGAACCATGGTCGTTAGAATACAGAGTACCCAAGAAGAACATTGCTTCAGTGTGGCCTTGCTCAGCGGCTTTACGATACCAGCGTTCTGCTTCTGCGAAATTTTGCTCTACACCAGTGCCAAAGTTATAACTACGACCAATATTATGTTGAGCAGCTACAGATCCCTGATCTGCCGCTTTAAGGTACCATTCGATCGCTTTATCTGGGTTGCGTGGCATACCGTAGCCAAATTCGGCCATTTCGCCTAAACGATTTTGAGCTTTAGCATCTCCCGCTTCAGCAGAAGGCTGAACCGTTGTTAATTCAATTTTATACTCTTCGTTTTTGAGCGATCGTAGACTATTTACGCTGTCCATATGGCCCAAAGATGCACCGCGGTTATAGAATCGACGTGCTTTTTCAACGTCTTTATCCACTCCCCAGCCGTTCTCATACATCTGGCCTACCATGTTCATGGCATCAGGATTACCTTCTTTTGCAAAAGATTTCAGCTCTTCAAACGCGGTGGTGTAATCTTTTTTGTCAAAAGCGAGTGTGCCTTTGCCTAGATCGGCTGCCATCAGTTCAGTTGTGCCAATGCTTAACATCAAGCTTGCAGCTAAAAGAATCTGTTTCTTCATCGAGTGTTGCCCACTTAAAATTTAGTTAGGGTTCGAGAGAGGTCGTGATTATACCTATATTGGATAAAAAATGTTGATTCTCAATAGGGATAACCCACAACGTTTTTTGCCATTGAGTTGGTTTTACTTTGCTTGTTAATTTAGCGGTTGCTAATTTATGGGCGAGATTCTATACCAATAGCCACTATTAGTACCAGTGTGAGTCTATATTCTGTTGCTATGGGTCAATAATAACAAATGTGGATTTGAAATACATTATTGGTGTTTGCTCAATTAAAATGGGCTATATCAATGTTTTCTAAACTACTCATCGTTATAATCGGCTACGCTTAAAACCTTGATCTTAATAAGTAGCATTTATATGAATCTGAATGTCATCGAAATTGATTCAGCACCACTTAAAACTATCTTAACGCCAGATGTTGTTACCTTCTTGCCGAGTACCGCTTTGCAAGAAGTTTTAATGTTGATGCAGAGCCGTTCGATTAGCAGTGTTGTGGCTGTCGATGAAGCAGACCGGCCTGTTGGTATCTTTACCGAGCAGGATGCTATTCAATTGATGGCGGCGAAGGAAAAAGTATCCGGTTTACGGTTAGCAGAAGTGATGAGCAAACCGGTTTTGACTGTGTCCGCCAATATGGGGTACGGCAACGCTTATCAATTAATGAGCGAGAATCGGGTACGACATCTCGTTGTTGTAGATGATACGGGTAAGCTTATCGGTTTAGTGAGCGAAGGTGACTTCCTACATCATATGGGAATGGAGTACCTCGTTGAGCTTAAAACCGTCGAAAGCTCAATGACTGCCCAAGTTCATTCGTTAGATTATTCAGCCTCACTTCAAGACGCCTTGCTGTTGATGAGTACAGAGCATATCAGTTGTGTTGTTCTTACGAGGGAGAACAAGCCAATAGGGATCTTGACCGAAAGGGATATGGTTCGTCTGGCGAGTGAAGATATAACGATTAGTGAGCGAAGTGTCGCTGATGATATGACCAGTCCCTTGCAGACAGTGAAGGGCGCTGTACCTTTGCAAATGGCTAGTCGCTTGATGGAAAAAAGCAGAATACGCCGATTGGTTGTTGTTGATGGTGAAGGGGGATTAGCCGGAATTCTAACTCGCCACGATATTGCAAAATCACTGCAAGGCTCCTATATCGAATACCTGCAAGAGACGTTGGAGCGTAAAAGCAAAGATTTAAGGCACACAGAAGCGCGTCTGCGCGATGTTGAACAGAAGGCATTTTATCAAAGTTTGGTTGAGCAGATTAGCGATGCTGTTTTTGTGATTGATGCTGATGATGGTCGTATTCTCGATGCTAATGTTCAAGCATCAATTAACTTGCGAATGCCGTTATCTGAACTTTTAGAACTCAGGGTTAGCGATTTCTCACTTTCAATACCCAGCTTGGATCAGTGGATCAATCAGCATGTCCCTAAGCTTCGAGAGCAAGGGGAATTGTTAATTGAAACTGCGCATAGACGTAAGGATGGTTCAGAATACCCGACCGAAGTAAAAGCGCGGTTAGTCTCATTTGGCGCGAAGGAATATGTGGTTGCCGTAGCAAGGGATTTAACCGAGAGAGTTGAGGCAACTCGATTATTAAAAGAGAGTGAACAGCGTTTTCAGTCATTGTTTGAGAATGCCCCGCTTGCTTATCAATCTCTCGATATGGACGGTAATATTCGGGTGGTTAATAAGGCGTGGCTTGATATGTTGCGCTGTACGCCAGAAAAAGTCATAGGTAAGCCTTTTAGCAGCTTTTTAACCCCTCTTTCTCACTCCCGGCTGAATGAAGAGTTCCCGCGCTTTTTGCAATCAGGTTTTGTCAACGGTCCTTTGTTTGAACTACCAAGGGAGGGGGAAGGGAGCGCTATTGTTCGTGTGACCGGGCAGATAGGTCTTGAACCTGTCAGCGGGGATTTACGTACGCATTGTATCCTAACCGATGTGACTGAAAGTGAACATGCGGCCGCATCAATGCGTGAAAGTGAAGAGCGTTTTCGGCGCTTATTTATGGAATCCCCTGTTGCGATGGCTTATGTCGATCACAATGGAGATCTTATTAGTTTAAATAATCGGTTTACTGCTGTGTTTGGCTATACCGCCGATGATCTGCCAAATTTAGCTACATGGTTTGATTTGGCTTACGTGAAACCAGAGCAGAGAGCATATGCGATAGAGCATTGGGATAAAACGGTTAAACAGGCGGCAGACGAAGGCGGATTGATTGAGCCTTATGAGCATGTTGTCAGCTGTAAGTTGGGAAAGGTAAAGACGGTTCGTTTTTCTGGCATGATGATGGAGAAAGGCTTTCTCGTTGTTATGGAGGATATTACCGAACGCAAACAGGCTGTTTCGGCTTTAAAGGAGAGCGCAGAGACCTATTTTGGGGTTATTACTACTGCACTGGATGGCTTCTGGATTGTTGATACATTTGGAAAAATGATCGATGTAAATGAGTCTTATGTAAACATGTCCGGTTACAGCCGAGAGGAGTTGCTAGACATGCATATCGGTGATTTGGATGCTGTTGAATCTGAAGAGATAACTCAGGAGCGAATCGGTCGAATTGTCAGGAAGGGAGGTGAGTTATTCCTTACTAAGCATCGCCGTAAAGATGGTTCGCTTTATGACGTAGAGATTAATGCGACTTATTGGCCGGGCCGGGGTGGTCGTTTCTTTGTTTTTCTTCGCGATGTGACGCAACAAAAACTAGATAATGATCGTCTTCGCCAAGCCGCCGCCGTTTTCGGTAGTACCAATGAGGGCGTGATGATTACTGACCCTCAAGGTGCGATTCAAATGGTTAACGCTGCTTTTTGTGCGTTAACCGGATACAGTGAAGATGAGGTGCTAGGGCAGCCCGCTAATATGCTCAATTCCGGTCGTCATGATACGTTGTTTTATCAAGAGATGTGGGCATCGATACTCAAGACGGGAAGCTGGCAGGGCGAGATCTGGAATCGCCGCAAAGATGGTAGCACCTATCCGGAATTATTAAGTATTAGCAGTGTTTTGGATGACGCTGATTGTGTTAGCCATTACGTGGGTGTTTTTGCCGATATTTCACAACTGAAAGAGTCAGAGCAAAAACTTGCTTATCTAGCACATCATGACATGTTAACCGGTTTGCCAAATCGGTTGATGCTGCAGGCTCGTTTGGAAAACTCTTTGAGTATTGCTAAACGGCAGAAAGAGCAATTAGCGCTATTGTTGTTAGATCTTGATCGTTTTAAAGATGTGAATGATAGTTTTGGTCATGCTGCTGGCGATGAACTACTGCAACAAGTAGCGCAAACCTTGCAGAGCCAGTTACGAGAAGCGGATAGTGTTTGTCGAATGGGGGGGGATGAGTTTGCTATTTTACTGGATGGCATCCATCAAACAGAAGATGCCGGCAAAGTAGCGAATGAGATTATTTCAGCGCTCACGAAAACATGGAATTTAAGCAATGGCTGCTCTGTCGCTATTGGCGCTTCCATTGGGATTAGTATCTATCCAAGTCAAACAGAAGATGCAGAAGCGCTATTGCAGCATGCAGATGCCGCTCTTTATCGTGCTAAATCCGAGGGCCGAGGGCGGTTCCAGTATTTCACTGAAGCCCTAACGCGGGATGCTCGAAATCGGCTGGAACTCGAAGCAAGGCTCGTTAAAGCAATAGCAGAAAATGAACTCGTTGTTTATTACCAACCTCAGATTGATATTGAATCGGGTGATGTAGTGGGGGCTGAAGCACTCGTTAGGTGGCAAGATCCAGAGCGTGGCTTGATCCCACCCGTTGAGTTTATTCCTATGGCAGAACAGACGGGGCTTATTAAAGGAATCGGTGCTTTTGTATTACAGCAAAGTTGTACACAGGCTCAACAATGGATTAAACAGGGGTTTGAGCCAATTTCCATGGCAGTGAACCTTTCGGCTGTTCAGTTAAGACATTCTGATATTAAACAAGATATCGAAGCGGTCCTCCAGCGCAGTGGTCTTGCGCCAGAATATCTTGAGCTAGAGATCACAGAAAGTGCGTTGATGGAGCGAGAGCAGGAGTCGATCGATCTGTTAAATGGTTTGCGTCGCCTTGGGGTGCGTATTGCCATTGATGATTTTGGGACAGGCTACTCTTCTTTGGCTTACCTGAAAAAATTCCCGATTGATGTATTAAAGATAGACAAGTCATTTGTCGACGATATACCGAAAGATAAAGACGATATGATTATTGCCTCGACAATTGTGGGCATGGGGCATAGTTTAGGATTGGCTGTATTGGCTGAGGGCGTAGAAACTCTAGAGCAGCTGGCTTTCTTGTCGAGTAAAAAGTGCAATCATTATCAAGGGTTTCTAAAAAGTAAACCAGTGCCCGCAGAAGAGTTTACACAATTTCTTAAAAAACACTGATGCTATACATCTATTGGCGCATAGGTCTTTGAGAGATACTCGGGCAATATAAACGATCGCTCCATAATTGTGTCATGGAAGATAAGCTGTTGCCCGGCTGGGTTATATTTAAGGTGGTTTTTTCTATGAGCCCAAGAACGCTCTCTACTTCCCATAACGTTTTTTTAAAGCGCTTCTGTGGTATTGCACTATTAGCTTCAGCGTTCTTGCTGATTATCAGTAGTTACGCTTCGTTTAAATTGTATGAGCGCTATGTGATTAGGCTAGCGGAATCTAATGCAAGTAATTTGGCGGCTTCCGTTGCCGATGCTCGTCGGAAAGCTCTACAACGTGCTTTAGCACTTCCTGTACAAAAAGAAAAAAATTTAGAGTCACTGGATAAGGATCTGCGGGCCTTTCTACGTCCATATAGCATTGTCAAAATAAAACTTTTCTCTCTATCGGGTTTAATCGTTTATAGCACTGATGCCCGTGTGATTGGGCGAACGCTGAAAGATAATGTCCACCTAAATATTGCGCTGTCGGGTGGTAATAGTTCTAGTATTCAAACCAAAGAACAGATAGATGATCTGACCAATGAAACACGATTTGATGTCGATGTTGTTGAAAGTTATGTGCCCTTATTTGATAACGATAATAAGGTGATCGGTGTTTTTGAAATCTATCAAGATATGACGCGCTTTAGAGAAGAGGTAAATGAAGGTGTTCTATCGTTTACGTTAGGTCTAGGCATTATCTTGGCTGCTGTATTTACGATCGCTTTTTGTTTTATGAGGCGCTCTGCTAAGCAAATGATTACGCAGCAACAGCAGTTAGCGCAGTTGGCAACAATAGATCCTGTGACCAATATCTATAATCGGGCGGAAATCACCCGGTTGATGGAGGCAGAGTGGGAGCGATTTTCTAGAATGGACGATTCGGAACACAGTTTTGGTCTGATGATGTTGGATCTGGATTACTTTAAGAAAGTGAATGATAACTACGGCCATCAGATCGGCGATGAACTATTAAAGCGGGTTGTACATCGTTTACAAGGAGAGTTACGGGTTTACTCCCAGCTTGGGCGTTATGGTGGCGAAGAATTTATGGTGCTATTGCCAGATGTTCGCATTGATGATCTTAAAGGAATTGCTGATCGAATTTTAAAGTTGATCTCGGATAAGCCTTTCAAAATTAAGAAACACAAGATATCAATTACGCTCAGTATAGGATTGGCTATAGCGAAGAAAAACGATCTTAATATTGATACCGTTATAAAACGAGCGGATGATCACCTGTATATCGCTAAAGACTCAGGACGCAATTGCCAATCGGGTGCAGAGCCTCTCTCTTAAAGTAGATAATGCAGAAACGATTTCTTGTTTCTGCATTATCCGTTTGTTCTTACTCAAAACCCTGTTGCTACTGAAGTTACTTCTGTTGTTGTGCTAACGCATCCTCTTTAGCGTTTTCAGTCATATTGCTGCTGTGTTGTTCACCATTCTGTTTTTTATCGATACCAGAGTTTAGTTGGTACCAATCCACTTTACGGGTGGTAAGCATGCCGATAGCAAGTGTCGAGAAAATGAGAATAGAGCCCATCAATAGTGCAAAGTTCTCTGATGAGATAATCATATATAGCAAACCGTACAGAGCGGTAATACCCGCGGCGAACCAACCTCCCCGTTGCGTGCTTTTCAGTACGGAACTTAGATAGAAACCGAGCAAGCTACTACAAGCGCCTGTGGCAATCGTATAGGCCCAGATAAAAGGGATATGCTCGCTAAGTGATAGTAAGAGCAGGTAAAACAACGCCAGCGCCATGCCTACCATGCCATATTGAATTGGGTGTATCTGTAGCTTTTTTAACACCTCAAAGAGAAAGAACAGCATAAAGGTAACGGCTATAAAAAGAAGGCCGTACTTTATTGCACGTTCCGCTTGAGAATACATATCTACGGGGTCAATAAACTCCGCGCCGACGGCATAGCTATTAAGGTTGCAGTAGCTGTTTGTTTGGCATTCATTTAAAACGGCTTTGAGATCCCCAGCAAAGGGGGAAGTATTCCAGTTTGACGTAAAACCCTCCTCGGATATTTTATAGTCCGTTGGTAAGTGGCGTCCGGTAAAGCTAGGGTGCGGCCAGTCTGAACTCATACTGATATGGCTATTATCGCCTGTCGGTGTCAGGAGTAATTTTTCCATCCCTTTAATCGGCATGCTGAGTGACAGCGTGGTACTTTTTAGCTTCTCCGTAATGAAGTTGGGTATTTCAGCGCTGATACCTTGGATATTGGCTTTAATACCGCTACCAGCGATAAATTTAAGCGCACTGTTTTCCCATGTTGCATCCGGTTCGGAAACGATTCCTCGCATATCTGAGATTAAGACGGCGACCTTTGCTTGCCCCCAGCGAAGTTGCCCTTTGTATTTTTTTTCGATCTGTTGTTTGTATTTGAGTAATGCTGAATTAGAAAATTCTGCATTGATACTAATCGAACCGCTATACACAGGGATCTGATAGATGCCTCGACTCCGGGTGTCGTTCTTAATATCAGCCTGGCTGTTGAGTTGGGTCGGTAGCAGTAAGTATTTCCCGCTCTTCTTCTGGGTAACCACTTTGTATATTTTATCTTTCTCACTCCAGCGGTTTTCTTGATATTCCATCTGCCAAGGAATAACCGCAATAGGCCCTGTAATCGTTTGCTGGCCTGTCCATTTGCTGGCGATATCACTGACCACTTGTGATCGATAACTCATTCGTTCGTAGATTACGCCTTGCTCTAAAAGTAGGGGAATCCAGAGTAGTAAACCGAGGAAGCTAATAATAATTAGCTTTAGTGTAATGCGCTTAGACATAAGATCGCTCCAAGAATTAATAACATGTCGCTAGCTTATAAAGGGGATGTGCGTGCTTGATGTGTGAAGTATGTGTTTTGTGTGTGCTTTTTTCTGCAGACTAACTGTGCCTATTTTTATTTAATTTCTTGTGCCTGTGCCTGTTGGTTGTTTCCCATTAATCTTGGCGCCTGTTTTGGTTGTTCATAAGAGATTTGATCCGGCATGTATCAGTACGATGATTTAGATAGAGAGGTTGTTCGTAACCGAGTTATTCAATTTAAAGGGCAGATGGATCGCTTCCTTAGTGGTGAGCTTAGTGAGGAAGCCTTTCTGCCTTTACGATTGCAAAATGGCCTTTATGTTCAGAAGCATGCGCCGATGCTGAGAGTGGCTGTCCCTTATGGAATGCTTTCTTCGGATCAGTTGAGGGCGTTGGCTAGCATTTGTCAGGAGCATGACCGCGGCTACTGTCACATTACAACGCGACAAAATGTGCAGTTTAATTGGGTTGCACTCAATGAAGTACCAGCAATTTTGGCCCAGTTGGAGCGTGTTGAGATGCACGCGATCCAAACAAGCGGCAACTGTATACGAAATACGACTTCAGACCCTTTGGCGGGCGTTGCTTGCGACGAGGTTATTGACCCGAGACCTTATTGCGAAATTATTCGTCAGTGGTCCTCTCTGCATCCCGAGTTTGCCTTTTTACCGCGTAAATTTAAGATTGCTGTTATCGGTGCTGAAGAGGATAGGGCATCGATAAGACTGCATGATATCGGCTTAAAAGTGGTCCGTTCGGAGGGAGGTGAATTAGGTTTTCAGGTCTGGGCGGGAGGCGGTTTAGGCCGTACACCAATGTTGGCAAGTTTAATTCGAGCCTTTCTTCCGCAGCGTTATCTATTGGGGTACCTGAAGGCTATCTTGCGCGTTTATAACCAATATGGTCGGCGTGATAATAAATACAAAGCGCGTATTAAAATTCTTGTGGCGGCTTTAGGTTCGAAGCAGTTTTCAGGGCAAGTTGAACAGGAGTTCGAAAGAAACTTTCAAATTGATCCTCAGTTAAGCGAAGAGGAGATTGGTTATGCTCGCTCTTTCTTTAGCTCACCTAGCTATCAGATTTTATCCGATAATATAGAGTCCGTAGATCAATATCCTATTGCTTATCAGCAGTGGCTGGCGCGAAATGTTCGTCCCCATAAGGTGCCTGGTTATCGTATAGTTACACTTTCTTTGAAGCATATTTCTCAAGCGCCAGGTGATATTACAACGGAGCAATTAAGGCATATTGCCAGTCTTGCCGATCGATACTCATTTGGTGAGGTTAGAACGACACAGCAGCAAAACATCGTTCTGGCTGATGTTCGGTGTCCTGATCTCTATGAGCTTTGGTTGGAGAGTGAACCTAAGCAATTAGTAACCCCAACCGTTGGTACGTTGAGTGATACGGTCTGTTGTCCTGGTGGTGACTTTTGTGGCTTAGCAAATGCACGTTCCTTACCGGTGAATACAGCAATACAGCAGCGTTTTAGTGATTTGAAAAAAGTCTATGGATTGGGAGACATCTCACTCAGGATCTCTGGATGCATTAATGCCTGTGCCCATCATCATATTGCGAACATCGGTATTTTGGGTATCGATAAAAAAGGTGAAGAGTTCTATCAAATAACCTTGGGCGGTAAGACTGGATATGAATCTGCCATAGGCAAAGTGCTCGGTCCATCATTGCCACTGGAAAAGATCGCGCCTGCCATCGATAAAATAATACAGGTCTATGTCGCCCAGAGAGTGGATGAGGGTGAGACATTCTCTTCTACTTATGAGCGTCTTGGAAAAGGTCCATTCAAGGAGGCGGTTTATGCCACAGATTATTAAGAAAGGAAGGGTTGTTAATGATGATTGGCATATGGTGGCGGAAGAGTTAACTCTTTCGGCCGATGAAGCGGGAAGGACCTCTTTTGTGCCTAAACATGGTGATAAATACCTATTGCCACCATCGCTTTGGAACACATTTTTTCCCCAGTTTTCAGGTTTCAGCACACTGCCTGGTTTGTTGCTGGATAATCAGGTCGAACTTGAAGAAATCAAAGTGGCGGTTAGTTTGGTGCCCATTATTGCGATCAGTTTTTCAAGCTTTATGGACGGTACCGGTTTTTCCACAGGTGCACTGCTGCGCGAACGATTTAGTTTTAGTGGCGAGTTACGTGCATGCGGGGCTATTTTACCCGATCAAGTGAATTACCTGATGCGCTGTGGCTTTGATTCTGTAGCGTTTAACGATCCTCATTCAGTAGCGCAATATCAAGAGATACAGGCGCAAATCGTTGAGCAACCTAACGTTGTTGCTGCGGATAGCATGATAAACAGCAACAGCGATTACTCCAGTAACGGCTCCAGTAACTGCGCAAGTACTTATGCCAGTAATTACCAAGGGGATGTATCGCGGCCCAAAACGCCTTTTCAGAGACGTTTTGGTCGCTGAGCGTTTGCTCGGTCCATTTATAAAGACTATTCGAAAAGGGGCTTGAAGTGGGAAATTTGAGAGGCAGTGCTTTTATGGTGCTGGCGATGGCTGCTTTTGCGATAGAGGATATGTTTATAAAGGCGGCTGCGGAGATCATCTCCCTTGGCATCGTATTAGCGTTGTTTGGATTGGGAGGGATGATTGTTTTTGTCTTATTAACCTGGCGCAAAGGGGAGTCTGTATTACGTCCGGAGGTGTTATCTAAGCCGATTGTAATAAGGGCTTTTTGCGAGGTTGTTGGGCGATTGTGTTTTGCGTTTGCGATTACATTGACGCCCCTATCGAGTGCATCCGCTATTTTGCAAGCAACCCCTTTGGTCGTCGTGCTGGGCGCCTCGTTTATTTTTAAAGAGCAAGTAGGGTTATCACGTTGGTTAGCTATTTCGGTTGGTTTCTGTGGGGTGTTGATGATTATCCGCCCAGGTTTGGAGGATTTTGATCCGGCGTCTTTATTCGCAGTATTAAGCACACTAGGTTTTGCCGGGAGAGATCTTGCGACAAGGGGGGCATCTGAGCAATTGAGTAATACGCATTTAGGTGTTTATGGTTTTTTTGTTTTAATTCCGACGGGGCTTATTTTGCAGTTTGTTGGAGAGCCTGTTTTGGAAGGGGCTGTTGTTCAAGGTGTAATTGTTGAAGGGACTGTTATTGAGAGGGGCATTATTGAACTGCTTATGATGCCGTTTGCACAAGAGGCTTATTTATATGTTCTTGGATCAGTGATTTTTGGTGTTGTTGCTTATAACTCGCTTACGATTGCGATGAGAACCGGTGAGGTGTCAGTAGTAACCCCGTTCAGGTATACGCGTTTATTGTTTGCATTGTTATTGGGGATCGTCGTTTTTAATGAGACCCCAGATATTTGGACCTTAGCGGGCGGTTCTATCGTTGTATTCAGTGGAGTATATGCACTGCTGGGAAGTCGCCAGAAGCGTCAGCATCAGGTCGATGCTCCTAGTTAGTGATGAAGCGCCTAGTTAGTGGTTAAGCGGAAAGGTAATTGTTGCTTTAACGCCGCCATTTTTTCGATTTTTAAGCGTAACACTCGCTTGGTGGAGCTGTGTTATTTGCTGGACAAAGCTTAAACCTAATCCTGTACTTTTTGGCCCATTTTCGGGGCGTGGCAGAGAGTAGAAACGCTGCCAGATTTTGTCCTCTGCATAGGAGGGGATGCCGCTGCCTTGATCTTCAATCGTTAGTTCAATGCTATGATTTGTTGTCCGTAGCTGAATTAGGATGAGGCTCCCGCGAGGGCTGAAATCCAAGGCGTTTTCAAGCAAGTTTCGAATCGCTTGGCTAAGCAGTAGTCGGTCACCGTTTATTGTTTCTACGGGTTCTAGATCTGTCTGGAGATTGATTTCTTTTTGATCGAACCGGATTTTTAATTGCGTGCTCTCGTCTTCGATAATCTGACTAAGGTTTAGCTTACAAGGGTTGCTGAGCTGGCCGAGGTTTTCTAAGCGGGCTAACGCAAGTACTTGATCGACCAGCGCCTGTAAACGTTCAGTTTGCTGACTGATATTCGTCGCTAGCTGGTCTCTTATGGTTGAGTCTTCTGCTAATCCGATGAGTTCAGCGGCTCCTTTTAGTGTGGTTAGCGGGCTTTTCATCTCATGGGTCAGTGTTAGCGTATACTCTTCTACATACTCTTTACCATCGAGAGCTGCGCGCATCTCTTCCATCGCCGTTGCCAGTTTAGACAGATCGGGATCGTTAACTTTCGGTGTTTTAACGTTTTGCCCGCGACTTATTTTGTTGGCGTATTCGACGAGCCGGTGAATGTTCAGGCTGAGCCATGTTGCTAACAGCGCACCAGCGAGGGCTGAAGCGAGTAAAAGCCAGAGCCCTTTTGAGCGGATATTGTCCCGTGCTACCTGCCAGAAAGGGTCAACGCTTATGTTGGATTTTCCGACAGAGAGCACCCCCACGAGGGATTGGTGACCGCGATTATTGGTTGTATAGATGGGGGCGCCTATATACATGACTGAACTAAAGCGATCTTGCTTGTCCTCTTGGGTGCTTCGGGCGCCATATTTCCCTTTTAAGGTTAGATAGACATCGTTCCATTTTGAGAAATCTGCCCCCAGATCGCGATCAGCTGAGTCATAGATTACTCGTCCTTTAGCGTTAGTGACATAGATGCGCAGTTCGGTGCTTGCTTGTTTATGGGACCAGATCGTTGCATTAATAGGGCGGGCTAAGGTGTTTTTGATCGCGGGCTTTAATAGGTCTATCTGTATGGCTGAATCGCTACTCTTTGGTGCAACCAGCTCCGCCAGTAGGTTGGCTGTATCGATCAAAGCGGTTTCCATGGATTGCCGTAAACCAGGCTTTATCTCCAACAACATGGAATTCAGAAAGAAGTATGTGCCTAACCCTAATATGGCGAAGTAGCCAAGAAATAGTTTTAGGCCGAATTTCATTCGCTTGGCTCCAGGCTGTAGCCTAAGCCGCGATGGGTTTTAATAGGCTGGTGGCTTGAAGAGACTTTATTCAGTTTTGCGCGTAGCCCTTTGATATGGGTGTCTACTGCTCGGTCTAAACTGTGTTCAGGATTATCCCAGGCGGCTTGCATTAACTGCTCGCGTGAAAATACCCGTTCAGGGTGTTCGATTAATTTGCTTAAAAGGAAATACTCAATACGGGTCAGTTCCAGCTTATGATTACAGTAGGTGATTGCAGCGCGTTCGTTATCAATCTGAAAACGATTGTCGGTTGTCGTGTTATGCGCTAATTCGGAGTGATGGTGAGATAAGTTTGATGGCGTTACACGTCGAAGGATTGTTTTTACGCGAGTGCTTAATTCGCGTGGACTAAAAGGTTTAGTAACGTAATCATCAGCGCCTAACTCTAAACCTAATATCCTGTCTATTTCATCAGAACGCGCGGTTAGGAAAATGATTGGGATATTCGAAAACTCACGAATTTTTTTGCATAACTCAAAACCATTAAAATCGGGTAAGCCGACGTCGATAATCACGAGTTCAAATGTTTGCGCATGTAACTGAGATAAGGCCGTGGAAGCAAGCAGTTGATGTTCACTGCTAAATCCATCCAGTTGCAGTGCAAAAGCGATGTTGTCTGCGATGCTGGGTTCATCTTCAACAATAAGGATTCGCGGGCTATCTGGTTGCATAAGTTTCCATGGCGAGATTAAAGGAATATTGGTTCGATTCGTCAGGGGTTAGTCGTGACGGTCTTTACCTAATAATTCAATCATATAGCCATCAGGATCTTTGGCGAAGGCGAGAATGGTTGTGCTGTGTTTCATTGGTCCTGCTTCGCGGACAATTTCACCGCCTTTGCTTTTGATGGCTTCGCAGGCGCTGTAAACATCATCAACTTCGATGGCTATATGGCCATAGGCATTTCCTAATTCATAGCTATCAGTATCCCAGTTGTGAGTTAGCTCCAGTGCGGTGTGTTCTGCTTCGCTACCATAACCTAAAAAAGCCAGTGTAAAGCGGCCTTCAGGGTAATCTTTGCTGCGTAATAATTGCATGCCTAAGGTGTGGGTATAGAAGTCGATTGATCGTTGTAACTCGGTTACACGAAGCATTGTATGTAACAGGCGCATTTTTCCACATCCTTTTTGTTGATATTTGGTATGATAGAGGCAATATAAGCTTTGCCATTGTAACCATAGAGTGCTTTATTATAAGGGATGATTTTAATAAATCCTGCGCACATTATGGTTTATTATGAGGCGTAGTGTTGTTTCTCTTACGAGTGAGTAGGGAAGGTGGTGATTATGTTTCAAGATATGAATAAAAAAATAACGGATTCCATGGGCCCGTTTAAAGAGCTGGTCAATATTCAGACGAAAATGTTGGAAGAGTTGACTCGCCAGCAGATGGAATGTACTAAATCGTGTATCGAAGCGACGATTCAGCAAACGAAAGAGATGCAAAAGTGCCAGTCACCTAGCGATCTAATCGATTTGCAACGCAGCTATGCGAAAGAGCTGGAAGATACCTTGAAGTGCGCAAGCGAGCAGAATTTGAAAGCCTTACAAGAAGCACGCACTGAAATTGAAGATGTAGCCCACTCTACATTTGACGCATTTAATAAGTAATTTTAAATTCTACTAAAAGCAGCCATGGGCTGCTTTTTTTTGTTTTTTAGCATTGGATAATTTAATGAGTAGATCAATCGGTCTTTTTTATGGTTCTACAACAGGGAATACCGAAAGTGTTGCCGAGCTAATAGCCGAGAATATAGGGGTTGAAAGAATCCATCGAATTGATATTGCTGCCGATGGTTTGGATAGTATTGCCGAATACTCCCATCTTATTTTGGGCATACCGACCTGGGATTTTGGTGAATTGCAGGAAGATTGGTCTGATCTATGGCAGGTCCTTGATGCTGCAGATGTTGCAGGAAAGACATGTGCTGTATTTGGTCTTGGAGATCAGATCGGTTATGGCGAATGGTTTTTGGATGCGATGGGATTGCTGCATGACCGTATGCAAGAGCGCGGGGCCGAGCTTGTGGGTTACTGGCCTGTTGAAGGCTATGATTTTGAAGCGTCTAAAGCATTAAATGAAGATCAAAGTAAATTCGTAGGCTTGGCAATTGATGAAGATTGCCAGCACGGAGAGACAAATGAGCGGGTAGAGCAGTGGTGTAAGCAAGTGCTCATCGAGTTTGGTATGGCGTAGGGCTATCGTCCCCTATAACGCATTGCCAATATAGAGGTGGGTATAAATTCCCGCCGCATACCCAATTAGTATCGCCCAGCTCCACTTCAAGTGACTCATAAATGTGTATACCCCTTGGGCTTGCCCCATAAGAGCAATGCCCGCTGCGGAACCTACCGATAAGAGTGATCCACCGACCCCTGCGGTCAGGGTGACGAGTAGCCATTGTTGTAAGTCCATGTTGGGTTCCATACTCAGTACGGCAAACATTACAGGGATGTTATCTACCAATGCTGAGGCTAGGCCAACAAGAATATTGGCGGTCGTTGTGCCTAGGCCTGTATACATCCATTCTGATAGTAAGGTGAGATAACCTAAGGTTGCCAGGCCTCCGACGCAAAGCACTACCCCGTAGAAAAACATTAACGTGTCCCAAGATGAACGTTCAACGACCTTGAAAATATTAAAGCGGCGTATAACGTCGCCATGGTCGCCTTTGCTTTCCTTATGGGTAGCGATGTTTTCTGCATGGTGATGACGAATATGGCCCTGATCTTGGGTAAATGGCTCATGTTTGCTGATATAAAAACCAAACAGTTTGAGTATCCCAAGCCCCGTCATCATGCCAAGTACTGGAGGGAGGTGCAGAATACTGTGAGCCATAACAGAGAGCGCGATCGTAAATAAGAAAATAAAGATAATGACGATAGCCCCTTTTTTCATATGCAGGCGTTCGGTTTCTCCCGAAGGTGGGCCAGCTTCAATCACGCGACTCATCAGTATTGCTGGTATGACCCAAGTAATCAGAGCAGGCAAAAATAAGTTTAGAAACTCCTCAAATTGAACCAGCCCTTTCTGCCACACCATTAAGGTTGTTATATCGCCAAAGGGGCTGAAGGCCCCGCCGGCATTAGCTGCGATAACAATATTGATACATCCGACTGTTACAAATTGATGGTAGGAGTTGCCTACGGCCAAAACGACGGCGCCCATAAGTAGCGCGGTTGATAAATTGTCTGCGATGGGTGAAATACAGAAAGCCAAAGCGCCGGTGATCCAGTAGATTTTTCTTAGAGAAAAACGCTGAACAACTAACCATGAGCGTAACGCTGCAAAGACTAAACGCTCCTCCATCGTGGTGATAAAGGTCATGGCCGCTAAAAGGAAGAGAAATAGTTCTGCATACTCCAAAATGTATTGGCGAGCGGCCAACCCTGCAGTGACATTGTCACCACTGAGTGTGTAAGCGATACCGGTTAACAGCCAAATTAAGCCTGCTGCGACCATAATCGGTTTTGATTTTCGTAGGTGGATAAACTCTTCTCCGAGTACGAAAATATAACCAATAATGAAGATAAGTAGGGCGAGAACGCCGTATAGCGAATCGGTTAGATCAATCAGTGATAACGACTCGGAACCGGTGAAGGCATACAGGCTTGGGCTAAAAAACAGTCCAGCGAAAAGAAGTAATGATCTGATCTGCATTATCAATTCCGGTTAGTTGTTATCTGTCTATTCTAAAGCGTTGCGAAAGTAATGTACTCGTTCATCTTAGAGGCTAACTTCGAATAACTTCAATAAAAGCGCTGATTGGGCTTAAATTGGTAGTGTTATAGGCTGAATTTCGATAAAATACTGCCCTTTTTTAAACGGCCAGCTGCGATTCTTTATCATGGAAATTAACCCGATTCTTAACGCCTTAAAAGATATCAACGATCGTACCAGCGATCTGCGTGGATTTCTTGATTATGAAGTTAAAAAAGAACGCCTTGAAGAGGTCTCCCGTGAGTTGGAGGATCCTGCTGTATGGGAAAATCCTGAATATGCACAGCAGCTAGGTAAAGAGCGTGCGGCATTGGAGATGATTGTCGAGACAATCGATGAACTCACTACGGGTGTTGAAGATACTCGTGATCTGCTTGATATGGCGGTGGAAGAGGACGATGAAGATACGGTAGCCGAAGTGGAAAGTGACGTTGCAGAGATGATGGGGCGGTTGGAAAAGTTAGAGTTCCGTCGCATGTTTTCTGGTGAGGCGGACCCTAATAACGCTTATCTTGATATTCAATCAGGTTCTGGTGGTACTGAAGCCCAGGATTGGGCTGAGATGATGCTGCGTATGTATCTGCGTTGGGGTGAAGATAAAGGCTTTAAAACGGAGCTATTGGAATGTTCTGCTGGCGATGTTGCAGGTATTAAGTCAGCGACAATCAGTTTCCAAGGTGAGTATGCGTTTGGTTGGTTACGGACGGAAACGGGTGTGCATCGTTTAGTGCGTAAATCACCGTTTGATTCAGGCGGTCGTCGCCATACGTCTTTCTCTTCAGTATTTGTATCACCTGAGATCGACGATAATATTGAAATTGATATCAACCCTGCAGATCTGCGCGTGGATGTTTATCGTGCATCAGGGGCGGGCGGTCAGCACGTTAACCGAACTGAATCTGCCGTACGTATTACGCATGAGCCGTCAGGTATTGTTGTGCAGAGCCAGAGTCAGCGCTCACAGCACCAAAACAAAGACACATGTATGAAGCAGTTACGGGCAAAACTCTACGAGATGGAGATGCTTAAGCGTAGCGAAGCTGCTCAAGAGCTAGAAGATTCAAAGGCGGATATTGGCTGGGGCAGTCAGATTCGTTCCTATGTTTTAGATGATCAGCGTATTAAAGATCTACGTACTAACGTGCAGAGTTCGAACTGCGATAAAGTGCTAGATGGTGATTTAGATCTGTTTATCGAGGCCAGCCTTAAAGCCGGCTTGTAAACGGAAGAGTTGTAATAATGGTGAGTTTGGTTGTTCAGTTTATGACAACCTAAATCGCCCTGTTCTGGTTTCACAATTGAGTTTAGGTCGATTGTAAGCTGGGAATATTTGTTAACGAATTTAAAGGTTTACCACACCGATGTCTGATAATACTCAGAAGCAAGATGAGAACCGTCTTATCGCAGAGCGCCGTGAGAAGTTAAACGGACTTCGCGAAGAGGGAAATGCATATCCAAATAGCTTCCGTCGCGACTCTTATGCTCAAGATCTACAAGATCAGTATGGCGATAAGACCAAAGAGGAACTAGAGGAAGCAGCAATCACTGTCAGTATTGCTGGACGAGTGATGTTGAACCGTGGCGCTTTCGGCGTTGTTCAGGATATGACTGGGCGTGTTCAATTCTACGTGAACAAAGAAGCGCGTAAGTTCGCTAAGCGTTTGGACTTAGGGGATATCATCGGTGTCACTGGCATTTTACATAAATCCGGTAAAGGTGATCTTTACGTGGATATGGGTGAATACCAGTTATTGACCAAAAACTTACGTCCATTACCTGATAAGCACAAAGGGTTGCAGGATACAGAAGTACGTTACCGTCAACGTTACGTGGACTTGATCACTAACCAAGATTCACGTCGGGTTTTTGAGATTCGTTCTAAGGTGGTTTCTGGCATCCGTAATTTCTTAACAGAGCGCCGTTTCATCGAAGCTGAAACGCCGATGCTGCAAGTGATTCCTGGTGGCGCTACTGCGCGTCCATTTGTTACTCATCATAATGCCCTTGATCGTGATATGTACCTGCGTATCGCGCCAGAGCTTTACCTAAAGCGTTTAGTGGTAGGTGGCTTTGAGCGAGTTTTCGAAATTAACCGTAATTTCCGTAATGAAGGTCTATCTACTCGTCATAATCCAGAATTTACAATGATCGAGTTCTACCAGGCTTATGCTGATTATCGTGATTTGATGGATCTGACCGAAGATATGTTGCGCACTGTCGCACAGGATGTGTTGGGAACGACAACGATTGTTAATACTGTACGTAACGAAGAGGGCGAGATTCTCGAAACGTTTGAGTATGACATGGCAAAACCGTTCCAACGTTTAAGTGTTTTTGATTCTATCTTGCATTACAACGATGATATTACTGCTGAAGCTTTGGCTGATGAGCATGCTGCCCGTCAGATCGCTGAACGTTTAGATATTGACGTTAAAGATAGTTGGGGACTAGGCAAAGTTCAGATCGAAATTTTCGAGAAAACTGTCGAGCATCGTTTACAACAACCTACATTTATCACCGAGTATCCAACGGAAGTTTCACCGTTGGCGCGTCGTAGTGACAATGATCCGTTTGTGACCGATCGTTTTGAGTTCTTTGTTGCGGGTCGTGAATTGGCAAATGGTTTCTCGGAGTTAAATGACTCTGAAGATCAAGCTGAGCGTTTCCGTGCTCAAGTTGCTGAGAAGGATGCAGGTGACGATGAAGCGATGCATTACGATGAAGATTACATCAATGCGCTAGAATACGGCTTGCCACCAACCGCAGGCGAAGGTATTGGTATCGATCGCTTGGTGATGCTGTTCACTGATTCACCTTCGATTCGAGATGTCATTCTATTCCCAGCAATGAGACCGCGTGGTTAAATTGCTTGCTAGTTAAAAAGGCCCTTGTGAGGGCCTTTTTTGTGCCTGTCTATAGGTGAATTTTCTAGCGAACGCTTCAGGGTGTGTTGTTTTAATTGCATGGGGATATAATGCAATAATGAATTGGTTATTTCCTCCAGAAAAAAGAACGATTCCAGGTAAACGCTGGATAAGTATTTTGAGTCGCACTGTCCATTTGATAGGTATCTGTGGATTGGCGGGTGGGTATTTGTATGCCCAGCCCGCAGCCGCTTGGCTACCGTTTTTATATATGACGGTTTTCAGTGGCTTGGTAATGATGCTGCTCGAGATATATGCCGACGGTATCTGGTTAGTTCAGCTACGTGGTACCGCGATTGGAGTAAAGTTAGCGTTGTTGTCTACGATGCTTTGGTGGTTTGATCAGCCTAATGCGGTTATCTATTTTGTCGTCATTGTGATCTCCGGTGTGGTTTCTCATGCGCCTGGTCGTGTTCGTTATTTCTCTTTGTGGCATGGGCGTGTCATTACCGATTCGATCTCTTTAAAACCTGGTGAAGTGAAAAATTGTGGCGGTTAGCAATGGTGCTTGAGAATGCTTTGAGTTGGCGTGACGCGTTAGCCGACGAATTTGATAAACCTTATATGCGCGCGCTTCAGCAATTTTTGGCTTCGGAAAAGGCGCAAGGAAAGCAGATTTATCCTGATGATAGCCACTGGTTCTCCGCGTTAGAAATAACGCCTTTGGAGGATGTTAAGGTCGTCATTTTGGGCCAGGATCCATATCATCAGCCAGGGCAGGCGCATGGTTTGTGCTTCTCTGTTATGCCTGATATTAAAGTGCCTCCATCACTCGTTAATATTTATAAAGAGCTGCATAGCGATCTGAATATTGAGCCTGCTGATCATGGCTTTTTGGCGTCGTGGGCTAAGCAGGGCGTTTTACTGCTGAATAGTGTGCTTACTGTTGAGCAGGGTGCTGCGGGAGCCCATCAAGGGCAAGGTTGGGAGTTGTTCACTGATAAGATTATTCGAACGGTGAACGAGCGTTGTGAGAATGTCGTTTTTTTGCTCTGGGGCGGTTATGCCCAGAAAAAAGGGAAAAGCATCGATCGAGAGCGCCATTGTGTATTAGAAGCACCCCATCCATCGCCCTTGTCATCCTACCGTGGCTTTTTTGGTTGTCAGCATTTCAGTAAAGCTAATCATTATCTTGAAAAAAACCAGAGGCCGCCTATTCGTTGGACGCTTCCAATGCGGACTCAGTTGGCGTGAGAAGTAGCTCTGTTTGACAGTTAGGGTCGGCTTGGTAGTAGCAGTGTTGTCCGCGACCATTCTTTTTACTGTCGTACATCGCTTGGTCGGCGCAGTGAAGTAGTGTCTCAAACTCGATTGCGTCTTTAGGAGCGATTGCTGTCCCCGCGCTGCAACGTATATGAACCTCTGTAGGGGAGCTGATAATAGGTTGCTCTAAACGGTATTGTACCCGTTTCATTATCTGATCAAGTGCGTTCTTTAATTCTGATTCAGAATCGGCCTCTATGAGCAGAATAAATTCATCACCGGCCAATCTAGAGAGGGTGTCCCCATCACGTAGTTGCATATTGATCGCCGTTGTAAAGTTCACTAATACTTTGTCGCCGACGTTGTGGCCGTATTGGTCATTGATCGGTTTAAAGAAATCGAGATCGATAAAGGTTAAAGCGATACACGTGTTATTGCGTTCAACTCGGCTGAGGGCTTGGCTAGTAATCGTTTCTAGCATCTTGCGGTTGGGTAATCCGGTGAGCTGGTCGGTGTGAGCGAGTTGGCGTAATTTCTCATTTTGTTCCGAAATCTGTTGGTTCGCTGAAGAGAGTTGCTTTAAATAGCGTACTCGATTGTCAGCAAATCGCCATATGGAATAGCCTGAGATAAGTGTCATGCTACAGATGGCGATAAACAGCATCACCAATAACGTACTTTGAGAGCTGTTCTCATTGGCTATATGGCGCTTGAGCGCTGTCTCTAATTCCGTTGCGCCTTGCATGACTTCGTTAAAAAGGTTGTCGAACTCTTGATCTAGGGGGCTGCCAGCAGATGCAGCAAGATTAAAGCGTACTTGGGTGGCCTTGTGGAAGCTTTGCACTTTATAAAGCAGCTGGTTCACTTGTAGGCGAAGTGCTTTATCTTTTAAGGGTAAGTAATGTCCTTGCTGATTGCTGCCCCCGTCTAATATGGCAATGGCATACCATTTAGCCATATCTAAATGGTTGTTAACGGTTGATATTGATTCGTTAGTATCTCCCGAGAGGATCTCTTCAAACCATAAGTGCGCAAGGGCTGTTTCGAGCTTGATCTCTATGGATGCATCTACCCATGGAACATATTTTTGTACGGTGTTTTTTGAGGTGACGTGAATGTAGAGTAACAGCATAACGCTAAGCGTAGCGGTCATGCCGGTTAGTAATAGGGGTGTTATTAGACTGCTTTGACCCGTGCTTTTCACCTTAGCGCCTCTCCCTTGGCGTAGTTTTTTCTAAGGACTCAAGGGAGTGTCGCGCTATTTATATATAAGGTCAACTATTGCTAGTTATTTGTGCAATTATTTTGGTTGGAAAAGCTTAGGATCTAGCTCGTATGGCAGCGGCTGCAATTCAAGCTTATCGCTAGCAAGGGATAAAACTTCATTCTCAGCAAGGGTTTTAACCAGAACTGCTAGCATACGGTACCTGCCTTCACCACATTGAGCAGAGATGACGACCTGTCCTGCTTTTGGTTTGTCGGGTGCGCTAATCACTTGTCCGGGCAGTGGTGGTTCATTGGCATCAACCTCGGCAATATACATCGGTTTTTTGAGTTGGCCGCGGTGTTGTAAGCGCGTTACGATCTCTTGTCCGGTATAACAGCCCTTAGTAAAACTAATGCCTCCAACCGCTTGGAAGTTTGTCATTTGAGGAATGAACGCTTCTTGCGTTGCTGCACGAAGGTCTGCAATACCTGCGTCGATCTCGCTCAGTACCCAATCGTTTGTACTGCCAATGCCTACTTCTAAAGGAAGATCTGCTAATAGGGCTGTAAGAGCGTCTGTTTCCATCCAGATCTCGTAACGGTTGCCAGGAACGCGGACAACAATGCCGTTACTGAGTGAGATAATGCCATTATCTTCACTAGGGCTGTGTCCGAAACATTTTTCGACAATCGCTTGGGCACCCGGTCCTATTAAGCCAAGTCCTGATACTTGATCGGTAATTTCGCTCGCTTCTGCTTTAGAAAAAACCATATACTTTTTGAGATTGGCGCTAGCGCTTTCAAAAATATCATGGCTCATGCGTAGCCAGGCTTTATCTTCGCCCGCTTTTATGACCCGGAAGAGGCTTAGCATATGGCCTTTGATGTTGCAGTGGGAGCCGAGAGAGCTTCCGCGACTGAACACTTCAGAAACATCACAGCTTAATTGGCCTTGTAAAAATTTCTCAGTGTCAGGCCCTTGGATTGAGAGTATGCGTTGATGAATAAGCGGAATAACCTGAGTTGTTTTACCGCTGCTACTTTGTACGCTGATTTTATCCGTACTAAGTTGGATATCTCTTTCTTCTAGTAATGTAATCAGACTGCTCATTGTGTCTTCTGTACCTACTGCAATAGTGAACTGCTGCTAGTGTACGCCAAAACATACTTAAGGACAGCAGATAAAGACTAAGGTTATTTACGCATTTGGCGCTTCAGTCGTGGCGGTCGTGTGGGCAAGCGCTTGCCCTAATGTAACAGGGCTATTGGCAGTTAAGCTCTCGTTCCAATCGATGCTGTCTTTACCAAAAAGGAGAATGACGGTTGAGCCTAGTTTGAAACGGCCCATCTCCTCACCTTTTTCAAGCGTGATAGGTGTACTTGCCTGCTTGGTAAAGCTTTTATGGATAGGTTGTTTGAGCAGCGGTGCTTCTTGACCTGACCATACCGTTTCGATCCCTGCTACGATCATGGCGCCAACGAGGATCATTGCCATAGGGCCGTGCTCAGTATCGAAGAACGCGACGAGGCGCTCATTACGAGCAAATAGTTGGTCAACACCCTGTGCCGTTGTTTGATTGACGGAGAATAGATCTCCAGGCACATAAATTGTGTGGGTGAGCGTGCCAGTAACCGGCATATGGACGCGATGATAATCTTTAGGCGATAGGTACACGGTAGCAAATTGACCATCGATAAAATCAGCTGCTCGATCTTGATCGCCACCGAGTAGCGTTGTCAGACCATAACCACGTCCCTTAGCTTGAAAGATGCGACCATGATCAATCGGACCTAATTGGCTAATTGCGCCGTCTGCAGGGCTAACGATAACGCCCTCCGTCTGATCTATCGGTCTAGCTCCCTCTTTCAATGCTCGCGTAAAGAAAGCATTGAAACTTGGGTAATTGGTTGGAATCTCTTCTTGAGCTTCAGACATGTTGATCTGATAGTTCTTGTTGAACCATTTTATAAAGCTATTTTTGACCCAGGGGGTTTCACAGTCAGCTATTTTGCCGACGAATCGAGATAAAAGGTGTTGAGGTACAATATGCTGAAAAAGTATAAACAGCTTATCTTTGAGGGTTTTCATTACTTCTCCACAGGTGTATCAGATAGATTGCCCCATTCAAACCAAGAACCGTCGTAACAGCGAATATCTTGGAAACCTAGATAACGAGCGACGAAATAAGTTAAGCCTGAACGTCGATGTGCTTGGCAGTGCGTTACGATCGTTTTGTCGGGGGTTATACCGCTTGCTTCTAATGCTGAAAGTAATTCAGCTGCGGGTTTAATGCGTAGATTATCGGTGCTTATTAGGCAGTCTGTCCATTCAAAATGTTGAGCACCGGGGATATGCCCCCCTTTTTTTGCATTAATGACTTTTTCACCACTAAACTCTTCTGGGCTCCGTGCATCCCAAATGGTGGTGTGTGGATCGGAGAGGGTGTTGATAATCTCTTCTACATCCATGGAAAGCGTTTCGTTCATATCGATTGAAAACTGTGATGGCGTTGGCTTGCTTGTCGTCAGATCAAGTTTTAATCCTGCCTCTTTCCAGCTATTGAGTTGCCCGTTAAGCATTGAGCAGTTTTGGTGCCCTGCAATATTAAGCGTCCAAATCAATCGACCAGCCCAAGGGCCCATCTGGTCATCATAGGCAACAACAAGGCTTTGTTCGGTCAAGCCAATGTCTTGGCATAAGGTTTCTAACTGTGTAGCGCTAAGTCTTTTATTGGGTACCGGCTGCTCACCACACAATAGTCTGGATGAAGGAAGGTTGATGGCACCTGGTATGTGGCCCTTTTGATAATTTTCTTCACTCGACAGATCAATGATTAATAGATTTGGATTGCCGATGTGTTGGTGCAGCTCATTGGCTTCAATTAAAAGGGGTAACATGATTTTGAGACTCCAAAAAATATAGCGAGGGCATGATCATACGGGGTTGGTGATAGGCTTAAAAGTTTTCCCCCTAGCTAAGTGTCAACAATACGCCTAGTTGGGGGTAGGATTACTTTTTCATTTTCTTCAAGCTAAGTGTCGCCGCAGAGCATAGGTACCTAAATCGCTCATGGTGGAAGTCCGAAACTTCCGGCCCCGAGGTGCCGTAGTCAGCGTGAATAATGGCAATAGGGGTACTGCCAAAAAAGACCGACATTAATAAAAAGCCATTGGGATTTCCCCAAGGATGATAGATCTCAGGAAGCATATGAAGCATCTGCTCTCTATTTTCGGGCTTGATTAATATGCAGCCTGGTTTTTCTCGTAGTTTTTTGAATAAGCTGGGTATTTGCAGATCGTATTGAAAAGCGGCAATAGGATGATCTTCCTCAAAGCCGACAGAGAAGGCGGTTTTAAGTTGATGCGCTTTATTGTTGACCAGAAACATGGATACGCGTTCGAAGCCTAAACCGCGATTTAAACCCTGAATTAACCCTTGGAAAACATGCTTAGGCTGAGTGTAAAGATTGTAACCTTTTAAGAAACGTTCAGCGATCTGGTCAAAGATATGTTTATCAAGGTATTCAGGTTTATCTTCGATGATAATCGTTTCTTGAGGTTGTTCTTCGGGAATCGCTTCGGGTGCAACTATATCGGCTTCCGGTTTTGTCACCGCAGGCAGTGTTGCTGATAAGAGGTTCGCTTCTTTGGCTGAAAGACGGTAATTAACCATCTTGTTTGACGGCAGTAATAGCATTTCCGCTGCCGGAGCCATCGTGCCGGCTACATGGTAGCCACGAGCTGATTTGGCACAGTTCACATGCAGGTTATTGATGGTTTCAGCAATCTCACCTTTTAGATAATCATTGATAATATCAATGATTTTCATTGTCTTGGTTTGGTTCCAGCCGAGGTTGGCCGTTAGGGCGATCCAGTTGGCCAGTTTTACAGGGAAAAACTTTTCTTGAACTAGGTGATTGATATCCCTAAGATCTGCGTCGGTTAGACGAGGGTCACCCAAGGCTCTTTGATGTAGCTGAGCCAGTGTTTTTTTATTGGGAGAGGTTTCATGCTCTAGACTGACCATGGCCAATTCTGAGATCCCCCAGTATTCGATCAGTCCTCGCGATATCTCTTGAATAGTACAGCCAAGAATATCTGTTTCAGCCAGTACTACATCTGTTTTTTCTTCGCGTAGCTTTATCTGTATCTCGCTCATGTGAAGCGCAGCGTGTTGCCATAGCATCCAGTGACCGACACCGTAGAAGAGTGATGCGAGGTATGTTTCTTCAGCGAAGGGTGCTTTGCGTCGTTTTATCCATGACTCAACCTGTGTTGCCGCATGATGGCTGACCGCGATATAGCGGAAGTACATTTTTTGGGCAACGCTGGAAGGGTTTAACTTTAAAGGGGTTGTTGCCTTAACAACGGCTTCAATATTATCGAGGCCAAGGGAGTTGATAGCATGGTCAATGCTGGTGACTTTAGAGTCTACTTTGTTATGAAGTTCTGATGCTTTGCGGACCATGTGCAAGCATAAGACGGGATCGGATTTTATTGTTTTGTTCAGCTCCTGCAGCGTTACCATATCATCACGCAGTTTGCGTTGAAGGCGACGTAACACGCTGTTTCTTACAGGCAAAGGACGATCTTTTAGGTATTCAACCCAAGACTCTGCACCGTATGGGGATTCTGACATTTACACTCCGTCCTATTTCTTCTTTTTGATTATGGACTGACTTTAACTATTTTGCTCTTCAATTGAGCAAAGTATGTGTTTATAGCTTTTCCAGCGATGTTCGCTGATTGTGCCATCTTCTACTGCATTTTTCAGCGCACATCCGGGTTCTTTTTCATGATTACAGTCACGGAATCGGCACATGCCTGCTAGTGGCTGTAGTTCTCTAAAGCCATTTATAACGTCATCAGGTTCGATATGCCATAAGCCGAATTCTCTAATCCCGGGAGAATCGATCAGGTCACCACCATCAGGGAAGTGAAATAGTCTGGCTGTCGTTGTGGTGTGGCGGCCTTTTTTGGTTTGCGCGGAAAGCTCCCCCACTTTTAGATCGATGCCGGGAAGCAGGGTATTAATTAGGGAAGATTTGCCTACACCAGATTGGCCGACAAAAACACTAATGCGTTGATCTAGCTTGGCTTTAAGGTTGGCAAGTCCCTCTTCATGGGCACTAGACGCTAGAAGAACCTCATAATCTATGTCGCGATATCGCTGTAGCATCGCTTCGATTTTATGGCGATTCTCTTCGTTTAATAGGTCTGTTTTATTGAGCAGAATGACCGGTTCTATACCACTAAGCTCAGCGGCAACTAGATAGCGATCTATAAGATTTGCATGGGGGGTAGGTTCTACCGCGACAGTGATAACGATGAAATCGATATTTGCAGCAACGGGTTTCATCTCACCGTAAGGGTTTGGACGAAGCAGCTCGCTTTTGCGGTCAAGCTTTGCAACGACAACACCACTCTCTTTGCCTTCTCGCCAGATGACGCGATCACCGGTGACCAGTTGGCCTAAATTGGTGCGCATATGACAACGTAAGATTTCGCCTTGTCGCTCTCCTTCGGTTGCTTCGACATCAACCGTTCGACCGAAATGAGAGATGATTAGCCCATGTTGCTCAGGGCCAAGGTCGCTGCTATCGAGTTGTTGATCGATAGCCGTATCTTTTTTGGATGCGCGAGCGGCACGTTCTTCTTGTATTTTTTGAATGCGCCAGCTTTGGCGGCGAGTGAGTTTACGTTTCGCCATAGTGTGTTAACGATGCTCTCTTAATTCTGTTTGCGCTAAGAGATCGAATCGCTAAATATCCCCGTTTTATCGAATCCATAGATTAATTGGTCCTGCTAACCAGTCCAAGGTAGGGTATTCTAAGGGAAAGTGTAGTGCCTGCGTCAACTTTGGAGGTGTTTAGTGGAAAATAAGGGCAATTTGATCTGGATTGATCTAGAAATGACCGGTTTAGAGCCGAAAAAGGACGTGATAATTGAAATTGCGACCATCGTAACGGATTCAGATCTAAATATTTTAGCGGAAGGTCCTATGTTGGCTATTCATCAACCGGATGAATTGTTAGACGGCATGGACGAGTGGTGTACGAATCAGCATGGTAAATCAGGTTTAACCCAGCGAGTAAAAGACAGTGTGGTGACTGAGAACCAGGCTGAACAGGAAACGCTTAACTTTTTGAAACAGTATTTGAACCCTGGTGAATCACCAATGTGCGGTAATAGTATTGGTCAGGATCGTCGTTTTCTTGATAAGTACATGCCTGAACTAGAAGCTTTTTTTCATTATAGAAATTTGGATGTAAGCTCGCTTAAAGAGTTGGCTAAACGCTGGAAGCCTGAAGTGGCTGCAGGCGTTGTGAAAAAAGGCTCGCATCTAGCGATGGATGATATTAAAGATTCAATTGATGAGCTTAAATATTATCGTGAGCATTTTATAAAGCTGTAAAATCAAAGATTGATTTTAGGGCGGCGAGGGTGCTGCTGAATAGGTAGCACGTTCTCGTTTTTAGCGTTTTTTAATTGTTGTATCGCCCAGCTTACATGCTCTCGTACGATGTTTGAATCGTGATGTAGTTTGTCTTCCAGAGCCTGTCTTACTTCATTTCCTCCTTTGCTATTGCCCAGCGCAACGGCAATGTTTCTTAGCCATCCTATGTGACCTGTACGTCGAATGGCTGATCCTTCGGTCTTTTTAAGAAAAGTGGCTTCATCCCAGCTAAATAGCTCGATCAATTCTTGTTTGTCTAGTTTTTGGCGAGGGTGGAAGTCTGTCTCGTTGGTGAAATCGGCAAAACGATTCCAAGGGCAGATTAATTGGCAGTCATCGCAACCAAAAATCCTATTTCCCATTTTTGGTCTTAACTCTTCAGGAATTGATCCACTTAGCTCAATCGTTAAATAAGAGATACAGCGTCGTGCATCCAACAGATGTGGCTGAGGAAAGGCTTGGGTTGGGCATACGTCTAAGCAAGCGGTGCATTTTCCACAATGCTCCTCCGTTGTTGGGGGATCAATTGGTAGCGGTAGATTAATGAGTAACTCACCGAGGAAAAACATAGATCCGGCATGTCTGTTGAGAATGAGCGTGTGTTTGCCACGCCAACCGATGCCCGCTTTTTCTGCTAAAGGACGCTCTAGTATAGGGGCGCTATCCACGAAGGCCCGAAAAACGCTTTCACCGACCTCGTTTTCAATTCTTTTGCC
>Ga0193961_1000117_pt1 | contig 30763 bp, 20 predicted proteins | sample FB_4_MG_FD_140371 | JGI IMG/M metagenome (GOLD analysis project Ga0193961, IMG submission 140371) | Microbial mat bacterial communities from the Broadkill River, Lewes, Delaware, United States - FB_4_MG | ecosystem: Environmental > Aquatic > Freshwater > River > Microbial mats | place: USA...
CAGGTGTCGGTTCTGCGCATGGAAATGTTGCTTGCGGCGGCGACACCAGCCGAATCAGAAAAAGACGCCGATGTCGTGGCAAACGCACCGCACACTGTGCCGGGCCACGTGGGGTTTGTCAACGGCCTGCCGTGCAATGACGGCACGCATGTCGACTATCTACTTGGCAAAGTTGTATCACTCGCCCTCGATCATTTGCGCAAGAGCAAGAGCAAGAAAGACGCAGTTCTCATTCCGGGAACAATTGGCGAGCAGACAAACGACACTGAGGACGACAAATCGCAGGTTGCCTTCAATGCCGGCCGAATGTTCTGTGACTACAGCGCAATCAAACCGCAAATGGTGAAGCAGCACTTGCGCATCGCGGTCAAGGTTCTGATTGACAATCCAGAGTTTGCTTCGCAGACGAAAGAGTGCCTCACACGGCTGTCGAGCAAGTGGGGCTTCACGCCAAAGTTTGATGCTGCTCGCGTTGCCGCCGATCTGCAAAAGATTGGAGTCATGCGCCTAGCAATGGAGGAGGCAATGTTGGCACAGCAGCGAAGTCTTGGTCGACAAATGAGCAAGAAGAGTGCAGCGAGCGGCACCGCTGTGCCCGGCGGTGGGCGCGGTCTGCTCGCGCGCCCCAATGTGCCCAAGTACGATCACGCCATCAAGGCGGGACACAAGAATCAACACAACGTGCTGATTCTAACAGAGGGTGATTCGGCCAAGCAACTCGCGGTGGCGGGCAAGCGCGTCACCGGCTCGGACAACTTTGGCATCTTTCCGCTGCGCGGCAAGCTGAAAAACGTCAGCGACATGACAATGGCACAACTGATGAAGTCAAAGGAGATCAACGACATTGTGACCATTCTCGGCGGCTTTGGGCCAAGCATACAGACGCCAAAACAACTGCGCTATCAGCAGATCTTTCTGTTTGTCGATGCCGACCCAGACGGTTCGCACATTGGCCTGCTGATTATCGCAGCGCTGCGCCGCATATTCCCGACAGTGGTGGCCAACTTTCCGTCGTTCATGGTTCGCTTTGCAACGCCGATCCGTGCCGCCACACTGACCAACAAAGCGCAAGCAAAGAAGAAGCCGCACTTGGCCACACTGTTCTTTCTCAGCGTCGCCGAGCACGACGAGTGGCTGCGCACTGGGCGCATCCCTGTGGTCAATCAAACCGACACGTATGCCGAAGAAGATGAGAATGTATGGTGCAACGATGCACTGGAGCCGCGGTACGACGGCTTTCCAGACTCGCAGGCGCGCCTGGCCGCCTACAGTATTCAGTACCTCAAGGGTCTCGGAACATCGACGGCCGCAATGGCACTGCGCTATTTTCGCACGGTGCGCCGATATATCACCAAGATCGATTGCACCTCGCCGGAAGCGCTCCAAATGCTTGACATGCTGACACGGAAGAAAGGTGCCGATGATCGCAAACGTTGGTTCTCGTCGACCTACGATCCGGCGGCACACGTTGACTACAACCGCGACACAATGACGTTTTCTGACTTTGCCACTGGCGAGTATTCGCACTACATCAACGACGCGTGTGGCCGAGCAATTCCGCGCGTCACAGACGGCCTAAAGCCAACGCAGGCCAAGATTCTTCACGCACTATTGCACTGCGGCGCCAGCGAAGAGAAGCCGCTCAAAGTGGTCGATGCGGCGGGCATTGTGTCAACGCGCACAGGCTACCACCACGGCGATGCATCGCTCAACAGCGCCATTGTGACAATGGCGCAGAATCACATTGGCACCAATAACATCAACCTCTTGTATCCGAGCGGCATGTTTGGTTCACGCCTCGACACCACGACGACACACGCAGCGCCGCGTTACATCTTTACGTTCATCGAACGAATTTCGCGTGCAATCTTTCGCGCCGAAGACGATCCGGTCTTGTTGACGCAGTACGACGAAGGAAAGTTCATCGAGCCGCAGCACTTTGCGCCGATCATTCCATTTGCGCTCATCAACGGAGCGTCGGGCATCGGCGTTGGCTTTGCAACATCCGTGCCGGCATTTCATCCGCTCCAAGTCACAGCGCGCACACGCACCATTATGAAACACTATTGCCAGTGGGTCAACAAAGCACTCGGACAGCACGAATCGAAAGACTCTGAGGACGCCAAATTCTCGCTGATAACACTGCCCGAAGAGATGTTGTGGGACGAACGGCGCACCACAAACGATGCACAATCTGGTGCATTTGTTTCGTGTGACTTGGCAACACTGAACAAGCAGCCGTGCGAACAAGAGCGCGCCGCATTTCAGGGCACACAGTTGGAGCCGTGGTACGATCAGTTCACCGGCGACATTAAGCCAAACAGCGACGAGGCGACGTGCTACACGACGTTTGGGCGCTTTGAGCGACTCGAAGACGGTGTGCACGTGCGCGTCACAGAACTGCCCGTTGGTCGCTGGAAAGACAGCTGGTTGACGCAGATTCGCAAAAGCTGTGCGTACGTCCCGGCCGGCACCACAACTGCCGCAAACAAAAAGGCCAAGATCAACACCAAAGCAGTTTCTGCAACAGAAAATGACGACGATGACGACGGCAATGACGACGATGACAATAGCAATGATGATGCATCGGTGTCAACTGCGTCGCGAAAGCGCAAGGCGCCCAAGTCAAAAAAGCCAAAGCAGTCGAAAACAACAGTGTCCGAGGGCTTCTACTTGAGTGACGAAGACATGAGTACCGATCTTATTGTCAACGTGCTCATCAAATGCAATGCTGAGAGTCTTTCGGCGATGAGCGATGACGAGTTGCTGAGCAAGCTGCATCTAACAACATCGTTGCCGCTAACCAACATGGTACTGTACGACCGCAAGGGTCGTATCAAGCGCTACCGTGACATCGACGACATTATCTGCGACTTTGTTGTCACACGACACTTTTACTATGAACTGCGCAAAGATCACTTGCTTAAGCGCATGGCGTTTGACGCGCGCATTGTGCGCAATCAGCATCGCTTTATCAAGATGGTCGTGGAAGGACAGCTGGTCATCATTAAGCGCAGCGACGCAGATTTGGTGAACGAACTGGCAACGCTGAAATTTGAACGTGTCGACAGCAAGTTTCACTGGGTCAACCCGCTCTGTACCGATACAAGCGCCAAGTTGATCGGTGCGCTTGATGCCGAGACCACTGCCGACAATGGCGGTCCCAAAGACGGCAGTGCTGACGAGTCCAAGGTCACCGCCAACAACGGCTACGGTGGCTACGACTACCTACTCAAAATGCCGCTGGCCTCTCTCACCGAGCGAAAGTGGCGCGCGCTATGCAAGCGAGCCGAGCAACTCGAGGAGAAGATTGCCGTCGCACGCGACACGTCAATTGAGCAGATGTGGTCGAGCGACCTCGACGACTTTGAAAAAGAGTACAGTCTGTTTCTTGAACGCAAATCAGAGTGTCTGGCACAAGAAGACGAAGAGACGACACGCAAACTCAACAACAATGGACGCAAGTCGCGCAAAGCGCCGGCCAACAAGCGCAAGAGATAACTGATAAATTGAAGAAAAAAACAATCAATTGGTGTTGGTTGATCGATTTTGTGAGAGTGAAAATTTGTCAGAACGAAAAATTGCTCAGAGCGAACGGCGCCGATCATCGTCGATCACGGTTCGCCACGCAGCGCAAAAGCAAACACAGCGCGACACAACCAACAATGTCTTCCAAAGTACAAACACTTCCGAACGACATTGGCAACGCAAACAGTGATGCAGGCGAAACACAAAGAAAGCCACTTCGCTTCACATTGGCGCCGCTCGACGATACCAATAGTATCTTGCTCGGCGTCGATACCACTGCTCTCAAAAACGCAATCGACAAGGAAGTGAGACAGAAGCAACTATCTCGCATTCCCAGCCGACAATGGGTGCCGAAAAATCTTTTCGCACCGGCTGCTGCGCCGTACATTCTCATCGACGGCCACGCCTCACTGAGCCCCAATCAGACTGCTGAGCCGTGCAAATTGCTATCCCCGCCGCGTGTTGCTCTGCAAAACGATTCGTTTGCCGTGTTCGAGTCTGCCACGCGTCACTATCAGAGCGACGCCGTCGCTGCGAAAAGTCTCGCTGCGCCGTGTGTTCCGATTCACACCACCGCAGCCGATCATGCGCTACTGTTTGACGTCAGCGCCACGAAGCAAGCCGCATGTGGGGCGGAACCGATCGATGTACTGCCACCGTTTGTGTTTACGAGCAACTCTCCGACGCTGTGCTTGTCGAGTGTCGATCGAAGCTACTGCAAGTCGCCGTTCATCAACACACTTGTCACAACGGCTCTCGCCGGAGAAACATTTGTGTTCTCGGCGTCTCTAATTGGCGACCTCATCGAACAAATCCTGCAGCGCCAAACCAAATCATCCGCCGTCACACACAGTTTGCGCGACAACGTCACAGGCAACATTGCCAACGTTATCGTCGAGGACAGCACAGCCTCGGTCGCCAGAACCTGCGTGCTGACAGACTCTGAAACGGGGCTTCACTCGGCAGAACTCAACCCGAGCGCAACTGCGTGGAACACGCCGCGCTTTGAGTACAATCGACTTGCTCCACTTGTCGCTACAGTGATGGCAAACTGGGTGACAGACAGTCCCGGTGTGCGACCGGACGATCAGCATCTGAGTGACCTGACGGCGAGTCTGTTTGCAATGCCGACGTACACTGTGACGGCTGTCGCTGAAGAAGCCGAAGGTGCACACGCTATGGCGAGCAACTACATTGATCCGCAGGAGGGAATTGGAAGCGACGAACCGCCAAGCGAGTGGGGAAAGAGCCTCTGTGGGATCATTTCGGCTCCACCCGGCCTCGATTCTGCGACGCTGTCACGAGTGATTTGGCGCATGAAGTGTGTCATTCAGAACACAAGCGGTCTCCCGCCGCGTCTTATTCGCGTGGCCACGTCGCTCGCCGACGCCAACGCGTCTGCTTTGGTCGGCGAGAACAACAACGATTGCGACATTGATGTCGACGAGGAAACGCCGACCGCGGACCGTGTGTCGCTGACAAGTGTTGCGTTTGCCGGGCACACTGATGAATGGACGGCATTGATAACGCGCCTCAAAGTGCAGATTGCTCGCGTTTCCGACAAAGCGCTGGGCGACTGGCTCGTGTCTATGCTCTGGTTTGTCATGCGACTCTGCGATATGCGTTCTCGTGCGCTTGACTGTGCGACGTGCGTTGCCAAGAATGATCGTGCATTTGTCGATTTCAAACTCGGCGCAGACAAACCGCAAAACGACGACGATGACGAGGCGTTTCTCGCCGATTTGTTTTGGGTGGAACCGGCGAACCGACGAGTTGGCGGCTTTGCGCTGATTTTCGAACCGCACACTACCGATCAAATGATGCAGCCGCCATCGACGACCGATGCGACTGGAAAACGAAAACAGCGCAACTTGACGATGTGCGTGATCGAAAAGTCGCTTGTGGCGTTTGGCGTTGCGATGCATGACTTTTTCGACGTGCGCAGCAAAGGTACCTATACGCTGCATACGTCTACTATTTCCTTTGAGTTGGCAATCGTTCACGGTATCTGCGGATATACTGTCGAGTCTATCGACGGAGACGCGCGAAAGTTTGTGCGGCCCGTCATCGCGTCTTTCAGTTACACGACACGCGAGATGGTATACGGTCTGTTTCCGATGCTCTCTAACGACTCTGGTCGGGAGTTGCCGATCGTTCCGTCGGAGAAAAACGGTCGTGGAATGGATCGCTTCATTGCGCACCCGCTAGTGGCCGACGCCGATGACACTCTCTGCCCAGAGGTCGGCGCTTTTTTCCCGTCGCCGTCAGACTGCATGTCTGCCGGCTACGACTCTAATCAAGTCTCCGCGGCTGTGAAAGCAAACTCTCGGTCAATGGAATTGGCGTGTCGCGACATGGATGCACTGCTGAACCACTATGCCTCTGACGACAACAACGCCATTGAGGAAGAGCAGCGCGATGAAGAGAAGGAAGAGACTGTGAAAGAAGCTGTGCAAGATCAGCACCTGCGAGAGGAACAACAACGGAAGAAAGACGCTGAGGCGGCTCTCAAGCAGAAGCGGGCGGAGGAACGTGCCGCCGCAAAGAAGCTTGCCAAACAACGCGCGGCCGAGGCTCGTGAGCGCAATCGGTTGCGAAAAAAAGCCAGACGCGACAAGAAGAAAGCAAAGGAGGAGGGCAAAGCACAGCGCATTGCAGTGCCAACGCAAAAAGAGGCGGCAACGCACGCCGGAGAAGAGGGACATGCAGAAAAAGACGAAGAAGAAGAAGCAAAGCGACGTCGGTTGGAGAAAGAGGCAGAGGCTCAACGCGCATGGGACATGGCAGAGGCGGAAGATCGTCGGCGTGAGCAGCAGCGTCGCGATGAAAAGCGACGAGCAGACGATGTTCGCATCGCGCGAGCGGCAGAAGAGAGAAAGGAGGTCCAGCGCTTGCTCGAAAAGCAGCGACTCGATGCAAAGTTGGATGCGGCGCGGAAAGCCGACCGACCTGCTCTCTTGCCGACACCCGGTGCTCCAACGAAAGCCACTGATGTGGCGAGTGCCGAAAGAGAACGGGCACACGCAGAGTCTGTCGATAGTGTGAGTGCGGAAGAAACACACGACCGCAAGGTGCCGCTCGAGCCGGCCAGCGAACCGGCCAGCGAGTCGGCCAGAGAAGAACCGTCGCAACAACAAGAAGAAGAAGCGCCTGATAATGTTGACGCTGTCGCCGACAATGTTGACGAGGCAGAGACGTTGCCAGAGAACCCGGCCGACGCAGAGGAAAGCCACTTTGAGGTCCTCGAACCGATTGCATCTGCTGCAAACGAACCGCACATTGACACTGAGCAGCTGTCAGAGTCTGATGAAACGTCGACGGATCCGACTTTGCTTGGGCCCGCCGACGCAATCGTGCCGACGGCGGTGCCAAGCGATGCCGATGCTCCGGAAGAGCCGCGCACGAAGGTCTTTGTCATGCCCGAAACGTGGTCTGTCGAACCGACCAACGTCGACACGCAAACCGCGTCTATCGACCAAGATGCTCTCTACGGCCGACTTTGGATGGACCGTGCCTGCATGCTTGCTCACCCGATCACACAAGACGACCATACGTGCTTTAACCATCGCGCTCCGCTCACTGCCGAGAAGACGCACATGACGTCTGTCAAAGATTCTGACAATCAATTCTATTTGATCTTTAACAACGTCTACGGCATATTGCTGGCTGCGACAGACTCGATGTACCGCAACACGGCATTTTCAAATTGCCGCGCCTGTGGCGTCGAAGCTGTCGGCCGCGGTGAGGAGATACCGACGCCGCAACGCTTGCTCCCGCAATTGGTTGGTGGTGACGCGAATGCGCACCTCGTTTCCATGTCGCGATTTGCCCGGCGCCTCGTGCAGCATGTTGCCAATGCTGCGAGACGAGGTCGTCAGAGTAGTGACGCGGCGCAGCTGGAGAGAATCGCAGCGCACTCTAAATGCATGCAGTGCAACGACAATGATCAACAGCGCTACTACTTTGTTCCTCAGTCAATCGATTCTCTCAACACCATTTCCGCGCGTCTCATCGCATTGTGTGACAACGAGAAGTGTCTCGATCGCGCTCTCTGCAACCTCGCTCAAGATACACCGTGTTGTCGCGGACTCGATGTGATGTTTTATGAGAATGGCATGTTTGCCGTCTGCGATGTCAATCGCAAAGCCCACAAGATGCTGTTTAGAGGAGACTCTGATCTTAGCGGCAACGCGGCAAGCCACTATGGCTTTTCCGAAGCGCAATTTCGCGACTTTTCTGGAGGCGTCAGCACGTTGGACGCCAACGGTGTGCGATTCCTCTTGCCAAGGCAGGTTGCCGAAAAGTGCTATCATCTGGCAAACGCAATGCTTGTTGGGCTGAAATAATTGAAATGCACCGTTTAATCTCAATCTACCACAACCAAGCGCTGACCGACGGCACGTTTTGAAAAGTCAGAGCGAGATCGGCCCACGCATACCGTTTGCTCCAGTGAACGAGAATAAAGTGGCTGCGCTTCCCGCCATCATCATGCGAAATCGCGTCCGCTTGTTCACGCAAAAGTGCCTCAATGCACGGACGCAGCTTTGACCAGCACGTGTGCGTGTACTGTGTGGCACTGTCGACCGCTCGCAGCGCATCTCTCTCCAGATCGTCGACAAATGTACATTCGGTAATTACGAATGGAAACCTATGGGTCGCCAAGAACCGCTTGTTTTGCTCAAACCACCGCGTTGTCGTGTCGCCGGTATAGATCAGCTGTGGCGCAAAATACTGCTCGGTGAGATTTGCGCCAGATTTTCTCAGCGCCTGTAGTTCTGCGCCCGATTTTGTCCTGTGGCATTGCAAGAGCCGAGTGCGTTTGAGGAAGAACGCAAAGCCAATTGATTTGACGCGATGATCGGTTGCGAGAATCTTCACCCGCATGCGGCTCTGCGCCTTGCCGACGCTCAAATCAAATTCGTCGCCAACGGCGCACTCGATAAACGTGCACATGTGCGCCACAGACTGCTCTGGGAGAAGGGGATCGCACTTGCTGAGACGGTGCTTGGCAAGCAAAAGATCACGATAGAGTGCGGCGGTGCCGTGCGGCACATAGACGTCGGGCTTGCCGTTGTGCCCAGTCAAAATCGTCGGTAGTTGTGCGGCGTGATCACAATGCGAATGCGTAATGAATATGGCATCTGCTTTGTACGGACACGCGATTCCGGCATCGAGCATGATTCGCCACTCTCTTATGTAGAACGCAGACGCCTCTGCCGAAATTGCGTGCCCTTGCAACGTAAAGTTGGCTCCATTCGCGCAAAAGTTCTTTTCGTGTCCATACCATACGTGGCGGGTACTCGGATAAACTTGTGTTGTTACGTCTGCTTCGCCTTTGCCTTTGCTCATAGTTGGCGACAAAAACAGGTTGCTTCAGCGAGCGCAGACAATGCCGCACACAAAACACCGATTTGGTTTTTTTCAACGCAAGTGTTATGTGTGACAACAAGCCATCGTCAGACATTCACTGTCGACCAACTAATCGCAATGTCAAAGAAAAGTGAAAGTGCGTCTCGTGACGATTTTCTGTCGATCGTGGCAACCTCGCCCATTGCCGGCGTCGAGGCAGAAACTGCGCAGGTGCTCGTCGAGAATCTCACGCCAGAGCGCAAAAGTGGTCTGATTGAAACGCTCGCCGGCAATCAGATGTTGTGGAACGCGCTGCGCGCAATTCGAGACTCTGATCTCTGGTCTGCGCTGCCCGAAAAGAAGCGCAAGATGGCACTGGCAGTTCTCGACGCTGCCGACAGCGTGCGTTCGCTGGCCAGAGTTGCTGCCAAACAGCAAGCGGCACGCTTCACAGAGAATGGTGGTGTCGCCGCTGATTTGCAGAACCTCTTGTCGCCACATAAGAAGGCGCTCAAAGAGGTCAGCGTCGATAAATCCACTGATATTGCGAGCAGTGTTGTGCGCGAAGCAACAAAAGTGACTTTTTTCAAGTACACTGCGCTGGGAAAGTCTATCAAACGTGGAATCAAGTTTATTGACTTTATTGTTACAATCACATGGGTGCTCACAGCTGTGATGATCGGTCTCACTTTGTGGCGCGCATTCAAGGAGGCCGACGAAGCGACCAACTCGACATCTGTCGGCATTTACGTGGCCACCGGTTACACCATACTCGTCACCGTCGCTCTGTGGATCGGCACCATGTTTGCCAAGGTCACGATCGACCAGCAAGTCGACAAAACACTTGCCAACGTTCAGGACACCATATCGACGTTGGGCGTCGCAACACTTGCTCCGCAAGCAGGCAAAAACTAAAGCGATTGATTATTCTTCTTTGCAACAGGCTGGTTTTCATTTTAATTTGATTTACTGCTTTTCTCATGGAACAACGCGAATCACAGCGTGCACATTGCCGTTGCTGTTGCTGATGTTTTGTGGTTCTGTGCGCAACTCTACTAGAACCAGCCGTGGATCGTGACACACAGTGTCGCTGCTCGAAAATTGAATCTGCTGAATCAAAGACTCGTACTCTGCAAAGTCGTGCCCACTGGCCGCGGTCGGGACCATTGTGACGGTGATTGTTGAACCAACCGTCGCCTGGCTGACGAGAATATTTGCAGTCGACGCCGGCACAAAAACGCTGTCTGTCGGCTGCGTGCTTTCAAAGTGAATGCGCGCACGGTTCAAAAGGCGACTTGGCGCAAACAGGCCAATAGCACCGTTTGGAAACACGTCGAATGCAGCAGCGCCACTGGTGTAGTCGTGTTTGCTGCTGCTCGCGGTCAAATTCGTTGTGTCGTGATCAAACGACGGAATAGAAAAGAAACTTGGCACCGTGGTATTTTGCGCAGCGTCGTTGACGGATGCGATAGTGGCAGTACCAATTACGCGCATCAAAGGTGTCAATGATGGTCCACTGGCGCTGTAAGAGGCCGGAATCGTACCGGTAATCATGACACCACTGCTATTCTGCAAGAACACAAAGTTTCCAAGCGAATCTGAAAACGATGCTCCAAATCCACCACCACCGGGCGGTACGAACGACGAAACGTCGGTTGTGGTTGCAACAAACGGCAGCGACAGGAGCGTTGGCGATGCTGTACCAATGCCAGCATATGTTGGAGTAAACTCATGCATCACGCCCGACCCCGACACGCCATAAAATTTGCCGTTGAGCGGATTGAATGCGACGTCGGCAATCACGTCTGGCATAGAAAATGGAATGGTATTTTGTGCAACCACGTTCCCCGCTGTATCGAAAAACGTTGCCACGCACCCCACACGAAATGCTATATATACTCGATTGATTGTATCGTAACCCCCCGCAATTGCCGAAATATTAAACACGGGTCCCACATTTGTGATGGCGGTTGTCGCCAAATCATAACGCTGCAACCGAATGGTTCCGCCGGCAAGTTGGCGTGACCAGTAAAGCGCATTGTCGAGCGGATTGAAACACATTGCATTAATCTCGTTGCCAGAAAACGTTGCCACCGTGTACTGAATCAAGTCAGTAGCCGCTGTTGGATTCCACGCAAAGCCGCGCAAGACATTCAAGGCAATTTGATACGGCGTGCTCGACGGCGGACGAGTAGAATCAATTGTCACGGTCGTTTCTTCGCACGTCTCTCCGTCGGGCAAAAGCACCTGAAAGGGAAACACCTCGACGAAATCAGCGACGCTCGACGACGCAGTTGTACGTTGACAGTTAATGTAGAGTAGCGTTCCGTCTTCTTTTGTGATCGTTTCGCCGTACGTGGTCGGCACGACAGTACCACAGTCTGTTGGAACACCGTTGACCGTTTTGATTGGCATATCGGTGTAGTCACCGGTGCTGAAGCTGCGGGGATCAAATGACGCATAATTGATGCCACCGGTCGATGTTGAGAATGGATTGAGCGCACCTTCTGGAGCAGTTTTGACTTGCAACGAATCGTGGCACCCGCAAGAGGCATGAATGTGCGCCCAGTACTCAAATGTGAATATCAAAGGACGACTAAAGGTCACGCCGTCGCTGGCGAAACGTTGTGCGACATCTGTCCACAGAGGTGAAGCTGTCCGTTCCAGTTCAACGATAATTGACGAAGCAGTGACCGACGTACCAGACACCTGTCGAATGGCCAACAGCTGCCCACTTTCGTCGGCAACACTGTCCATCGCACCGTCAACAGCATTGTTCAAATCATCCATGTACGTGTGGCACGCATCCTTCAAGCACAGTCCCACAAAATAAAAACTCTCAAAATCAACGAGCGTATTGCACTGCTCACCTTTTGGCACAGTGAATGAAAGCAAAAATCGGTACTTTGCACCGGCAGTGTTCAGAAACTCGGGCTGCAACCTCAGAGCACGCTGAAACGAATGTAGACTTTCGCAACAGGACATTATGTGTACCGCGTTTTTCAACGTCGATTCACACACTTTAACTCTAGATAAACGGTGATGGAAATCTTGAATGTAAAAAAGTAAAAAAAATAGAAATGCAAATTGACATCTCAAAAAACCAATCACAACAAAGATGGCTTTTGTAAACCTCACTCCGCACGATATTGACGTATTTGACGAGTCTGGCTGCACGCTTTTGCGCAAGTTTGCCAAGTGCGGCACGGTTGCGCGATTGTCCAGTTCGGAACAGAAACACATCGGCACACTGTTCGAAACAGTGCCAGTCGTTTCCGCACAATCATTCACGTCGCTTGAACTGCCGCAGGACGTTTTGCCCGAAAACGTTGCCGGAATTATTGTTTCGATGCCTGTCGGTCAGTGGATTCAAACACACGAAACGTCGATTCAGTGCGCAGTTTACGGTCCCGACACATCGCCGAGCGGAGTTGTGCGCAGTGAGGGTGGCGCAATTGTCGGCACAAAGCGCCTGGTGTGCTACGTGGAAGCGAAAAAGTGAAACAAATGCAAGAGTCGGATTTTGCTACAATGGCTGTTTTGTTGGTGTCTCGCACAGCGCATCAGGTTTTTTTTCGTAACGACGATGCGTTTCGTCACGACGATGCGTTTCGTCACGATGGCGCGTTTCGTCACGACAAAATTTGTGCGGCCAGCCAGCCAAAAAAATTGCACCGCGCACACAACTCTGACCCAACAAACAATGACTGACAACACACCTATTTCACAAGTAGACACAGCAGACGATACTGCCCCGGCGACTTTTCCGCATGCTGTGTGGCGACGGGTTCTCGATCATCTCGGCGATCATCTGTTCCCGCGAGGCGGCCCGGTAACGACGCACCAAGTCACTTCTGCCGGATACTGTGCCTATTTGGCCAACGTTGGTTTCAACGACGAGAAAGGGTTCGTTTGCAGCACGCCACACGTGCCCGGAAGCAACTTTTGTGAGCCGCACATTGCTCTTTTTGAACAAGAGCGCGAAGAGCGCGAGGAGCAACGCATCAAAGAACGTGCCGAACGACAGCTTCAGTGGGAGGCTGCAAAGGCGGCTCGTATTGCAGCCGCAAAGGAACGTCGCGTGCAAGCGGCCAAAGAAGCTGCCGACAACCTGCTGCGTGCGGCTGAAGAAGCGCGCCTGCAAGAGATTGCCAATCTTGGAAATGCCGCCAACTGGCCTGAATTGGGATCGTCGGCCGTCAGTGCCCCAAACTAAAATCGTGATCATGCAAGAGTTTACTTTTTTTTTCAAATTGCCTACTGGAACGAACCTCTTTCTCTCGATCTACCGACGCTCGTCAAATGTAGTCCCACAGTGTGAGAAATTTGGAAAAATCCATCAGGTTGAGCAAGAGACCGCGGTTTGTTTCCAAATAGTCATAGTCGTCGTACTGCGGCAAGTGCCGTTTGGCAAACATGCGTGACGGTTTCCGCGGGGCAAGCACGGCGATTCCGTGTTCAACGTTTGCGAGCACACACGCAAATGCCGATTCTTTGCAACGAATGCGCGACACCAATTGCCAGCCGTCACCAGCTGCCTTTGCATCATCGGACGACGCGGGATTGCACCAGTCAAACAGAACGACGCCGCGTTCCGTCAAATGTTCTGCCGCGAAGCGATACACGCGCTCGAGGTGCGCAATGTCGACGCCACGCGTGCAACGGACAAACATAATGTCATACAATTCGCGCTCGAGGTCGCTCGATGGGTCGGTGTCGTCTTGCCGCAAATCAAATGTGATTCGTTGCTTGTGAATGCAATTTGTGCGCTCAAAAGTCTGTCCCAAATCCCTATCGGCAACCGCACTGCCAGAGTCTGACGGAATAACATCGATTTGCAAATAGTGGTGTGCAGCACCACGCTTTGCGAGATGATACAGTACGCCAGCAACGGTATTCATTCTTTCTCCTCACGCGATTGTTCTTTTTTTGTATGCAAAACGCTGCCAATGCTTTGTTGGGGTTTTTTTGCTTTAAAAACTCGGATCGGCGTGTCTCGTTTGAAGAGAAAAAAAATAAAAATACTCAACCACTGTCGCCTTGTCGCTAACAATGGACACTAGTTCCTCTTCGACGTGCGCAACGTATGTTTGGCTTGGAGCAGACCCAAACTCGTCTGGCAAAGACCTTCACGACAAAATGCGTGTGATTGAGCGTGACGCCTTTGCGCCGTTTGCGCCCGACTGGAACTATGATGGCTCTTCGACCGGACAAGCCGACTGTGCCACGTCAGAAATGATCCTCAAGCCGGTTCGCCACTACAAAGACCCGTTTGGTGGAAAGAATGATGTTTTGGTGTTGTGCGATGCGGTTCGTGCGCACGACAACAGTTGTGGCATTGGAAACTATCGTAGCCAGCTTTTGAGCACGTTCGAATCGCTCAATGGCGCAAAGGAGGCGTGGTTTGGACTCGAACAAGAGTATGTCCTATTCAGTGGTGACAGGCCGCTCGGTTGGCCAAAAGCGCGCAAATCAGACCCGTCAAAGGACAAGAACTACTACTGCGCAGTTGGAGCAGATGTTTCGTGCGGAAGAGAGATTGTACGTGAACACGCAGCACTGTGTCTGGCAGCGGGCATTAAATTGGCCGGCACAAACGCAGAGGTGATGCTCGGTCAATGGGAATTCCAAATTGGACCATGTGATGCTCTGCGCGTCTCTGATGACCTGTGGATGGCACGCTATCTGTTGATACGCGTCGCCGAACGACACGATGTGGTAGTCAACTTTGAACCAAAGCCAATCAAGGGCAACAAGTGGAACGGATCGGGCTGCCACGCAAACTACTCAACCGCGGCAATGCGCGCTCCGGGCGGCTACGAGCACATCTTGGCGGCCATGAAGCCATTGGAAGATGCGCATGAGAAACATATTGCTGTGTATGGCGATGGAAACGACGATCGCCTCACGGGCAAGTGTGAGACTGCGCGCATCGACGAGTTTCGCTGGGGCGTTGGTGACCGCGGGGCATCTATCCGTATCCCAACGGCGTGTGCCAACGAAAAGTGCGGATATTTGGAGGACAGACGCCCCGCAAGCAATTCCGATCCCTATCGAGTGACGAATGCGCTTTTGCAGACCACGCTGAATTGATTAATTGTGACTATTGTTGTGAACAAGCAAATTTCATTTCATTTATCTTGTTTTTGTTGCTGGCAATCAATAAATGTCCTCGATAATTACTCCAACGTGTAGCAGCTTGCCTCGTGAATACTTTTGACGCTCGCGGCAGGCTTCCGTACACAGTGCTCGAGACCAACGACGCCATATTCGTTTCCGCTTTTGGTCGGGCGACGGTATGTGCTGCGGTTTGCAACGCACACCCACTCAAATCTATCGTTGCTGACAATATGCAGAATTGGTGTGCGACCTTGTTCGCTCAAAAGCACCCGCTCAACATTGCTACCGTTGAAAGAGAGTTTCGTAACGCTTGTTTGCATAGCAAAAAAAGCAAATGTGCGCAAGCTTTGCGGCAACACAGAGAGGTCAAGGACGCACGGTTCTTTGATTGCGTCGGACATTTGATCAGTCGCCGGGATGTACTCGTATCGATCGCGATCACAACCGACTTGAAATGCGCAGCGTTGTTTCCCAGAGTCACTCTCACCTATGCTGGGAATATCGACCTGTCCTTCTGGCGTTGCTTCATCGCTACTGCTGTCATCGTCGGCGGTCAGCAGGTCGTCTTTGGAGAGAATGCGATGCGGCAAAACAAATCTGTCGTTGAAGAAATAGTTGAAATCGAGCACGAGCGTTTCCAGACAAGGAAACTGTTCCGCAAAAAGTCTCAGTACGTCTTGCAGTGTTTTGTTTTCCTCGCCTTTCTCACACCAACATCGTCCAAACTCAAAACGCACAGACTTTCTCAAATGGTTGTCATTTTCCTGTGCATGTTGCACAACACACCGCTCAAGCGCTGCGTAACTCTGAAAATCATCAGAGAAATCATCTGCCACCAGCAGCGTGTTTGACATTTTCTTATAGAACACACGCGCCGAAGAGAAGACGTTGCGTTGAGGCGAGAATGTCATAAGTGATCAAGTGTGTGCGCTTTGACAGCAAGTTTTTTTATTTGTTTGCAAAAAGAGTTATCGTCGCAGAGGCACTTTCAAAGCCAATAAGCCATCAAATCGATGCAAGCTGCACTTCTTCGTCGACACGGCTCATGCACTTGAGAATCTCAACCACTGTGTCTTTTTTGCCGTCTTGTTCGGCGTGGGCATTTGGTGCAGCGAGCGGCATCTTATTGGTCAAAATGTACTGCATTGTCACCCACGTCGTCAACATATCTGTGGCATTCGCGTCTTCCAGTACAACGTGTCGCTCAATAAGATAGTCACGCATAAAATAGGCACCGACAACTTGAACAAATGCGACAACACTTTCGGTACTATCATAGTCGTCGTTGCCAACGTTGTTGACGAGTGCACACAATATGTCGTTGATATCTTCCAAAACTGCGTTGGACGGTGTGTTGCGTGCAACAAACAGCTTTTTCATATCTTGCAGCACATTGAGTACGCACTGTATATGATTGGGCATTCCACGGCTCACTTGAAAGTTGATCCAGAACAGCAGCACGTTGATGAGGTTTGCCGGATTGCTCTCGTGCAGCAGTCGCTGTTTTATACTTTTTACCAGCTGCAGATCTCCACCGTCGTCATCGAGTGGCCTGCTGTTTGCAGCAGTGTGACTCTCGGCTTGCCGATGTCCGAGTGCACGTGCGCCGAGATCGCGCAACCGGTGTGATTCTGCGAGCGCAGCAGTTGTGGGCAGAGCGGCGTGTGCATGTGGACCAACGTGATCGCTCTTCACGCGACTCTTGTCGCCAAACGGATTGGAATCGGTTGTCTTTTGACATATAAAATCAATCGTCGGCAGCGCAAAGGGGTCCTGTCGAGACATTATTATTGCGCTAATCTTTTTTAAAAAAGAAGCAATCGCTTTGCTGCTTGGTGCCGCTTGTGATGTTTTAATGCAATTTAAGACGTCACATTAAAAAAAGAACGTACAGAAAGACCGGTGATTAGGAATGAACCTCGATTCTGCAACCGACCAATTGTGGAGTGCAGTGTCGCAGAAAAACGTCACCCAGCTGCGATATGCGCTCGCTTGCGGTGCCACGCTGAACATGCAAAGTGTGGGCCAACATATGACAGTTTTGCACGCTGCTGCAATGAACAGTGGCACAGTGGAATTTGATTTGCTTTGTGAAGCCGGCGCCAAGAGATTTAACAAGACAGCCGCTGGCCTCACACCGCTCGATCTGGCACTTGCGCGAAACAACCGGGCATTCAGACTGCACGTTTTCAAAACGCACTATCGTCGTCATTGTTTCAGAAATCCGTGCGTTCCGTGGCTAAACGTCGAGACAGTGCAGTGGCTGTTGTCCATAGGCGCCACATTTGCCGATCGGTTTCTCGCGAGACTTTTGGTGTGTCAGTCACCCGAAACCGAGGCCGTTTTGCGACTTTTTATGGCCAGTGGGTTGTTTGTGTACAGTCTGCAAAGCACGAAAATGTCACTCATCTCACGTGCTCCCGATAACACTGTGCGACTGTTTGCCGATGCTGGGTACTTGTTCACTGACGCACAGATTCAGCGTTTGATTTTTTCAGAAAGCCATGCGCTTGCTCTCTCCATTCTGCGAGATCAGCGTACCATGCGCGGAGACCCCTTGGAGAAAACCATGGTGCAATGTGTGAAGCGTGACGCTTACCATCCATTTTTGGACGACGTGTTTACAATTTCTCGACAAGCCGAGCCGCACCACATGCAAGAGCGGCTCGCCAATCTTTTGTCTATTGCGATCTGCCATAATTCTGCCGCCATACCCACACTCGTTCGCCACGGTGCAGATCCAACGAACACACAGTATTGGCAAATCAACCACACATTTTGCATTCCGCTCGCGTTTGCTGCACTAGACGGGTGTCCGGGCAGCGTCCAGCAACTGCTGCTTTCCAACGCCGACATGGACGTTGTGCTATCGAAAAAACTCAGACTGGGCTGCCTGGTTATTTTAAAACAGAAGCGCTGCAGCATTCTGCGAAATCTCATCGGCAATGTTGCATTTGGCCTCGCTCATCTCGATCTACCGGTGCTCCTCATGGTGCACATATTTGACGGCACATTGCCGCCAAACCTTCAAAAGGCATGGACGATGCATCAGAAATGGACTGTTTTTGCAGCGATCAAAAAAATGGCGCTCGCTGTTGATGTCTAATGCCAACTGCAAAAAAAATATCTCACACTTTTCGCCCCACAACCAAAGATGGGCGACGTTTCTGCATTTGCTCATGCCGTGGCACGCTATCTCGAAGAACAAGATACCACGATCAAACCACTGCCGGACCTTGTGCAACATGCACGATCGGTGCAAGTCGACACCGACCAAGACAAAGCGGCGACGCACGTTTCTCGCGACGTTTCTTCGCCGACAACCAAACGCTTCATTGCCGGCGATATTGATTCCGCCAGACACTCTCAGCGCGTTCCGCAGCAATCTGACTCTGGAGACCGTCCTCTGCCGGCAACCGCTGCTGTTGGCAACAGCCAAGATTCGCGAGCCCCTGCGCAGGCCGCGCCTGCTGAACCTGAACGCGTCGTTGTTATCAATAACAACAATAATAACAACAGCGGCGGCAACAACAACAACAACAACAACAACGGCGCGATCAGTCATATTGGAGCATTCGGACCGCTCATTGGCGGGCGCAATCAACGCGAAACCGACGAAGACGACGACAACAAGACCTCTGCCAACAACAATGCATATCTCGGTGCTGCGTTTCTTGCTATCGCAACACTAGGTCTTGCATTTGGTGCCACAAAGATGCTGTTGGCGCACAAACGACAGAACGATTTGGTCAGCAAAGCACAATCGCTGTCGAGAGATGAAACAACGGAGACGCTTTTGGATCGGTGTGACGAAACTCTCGGCTGCTTTTGCAGACGTGATCGGATCTACACGGCGAGTGTTTTTTCGGGCGGCTCATCAGCTATTGCTGCGTCTCTTCTCTACTATTTTAACCATCAATCGCGCAAAATCTATTTTCCACTCGTGGGAATCTCCTGCCTGGCCGCATCGGCGTCGTTATTCTCGTACATGTGGTACAACGATTCGTCGGTGAACAAAAGTCACCAATTGCACAACGAGTGCCGGCGCATTTGCGAACGGCCCGAGTGACATGCACGCGCGCGCAATTGTCGTAAAGAACCTTTTTTTCGCAACCAACACGAATGTGCGGTGCGCGCCTGTGTACCGTTCAAAAAGAAATCTCTGAAAGAATGCCAAACGCAAACTGTGTGCTTTTTATGTGCATTGTGTAATTTGGAAAAAAAGCATGAGTGCCTCTCAAGACTTGCGCAACGCAGTGGACGGAATGTTTCGACAAACGTCTCCGCCGACCCCGCCGCGTGTTGTAAACGAAGCACTTACCAGCGAAGAGGCTAGCCGAGACAACCAGTTGGCATCAACAGTAGCGTTTGGTGACGAAAGCGTCGGCATGTTGCCGCCGCCTTCCATTGCGCAAATGATCCCTCGCTCGCAGCCACAAAAGCAATTGCCAGAGAAAAAGCAGTCTGTTCAGGAACCAATTGCATCGATGCAAGTCAAATCGCCGGCCGACGCGGCGTTTGTCAGCCCAGCAGGCAATGCGGGCGCGGTGAAAAGTCCGAGTCTCTCTGCGCTGCCGAGCACCGATGCCAAGCAACAAGGATTGTCGTGGTGGCAGGTTCTTTTGGTCATTGTTTCGATTGTCGCAGCAGGAATTGCGGTTTTGTATTTCTTCAATGCACAGGCGTTTGAGAGCATCAAAGACACAACGACCAAAGCGGCAAACGACATCTGGCAATATTTCTATCCATCAGCAGAGACAGAAATCAGTGCTCCTGTTTTGCCATCGGCCGATGCGGCGGCAGCGTCGACCGCACCGAGCAATGCCGAAAAGAAAGTCCCAGCGACGCCTGTGGCAGTGGCAGCGAGCGCTGCGAGCCCGCCTCCCAAAGACAGCGAGAAGAAGGCGGTCGAACAGAACGGTTCTGAGCGACCCGTGGCGCCGCCGAAAAAGAAAGTGCGAATTGACGAGGGTCGCAACACTGTGCGTCTGATTCCTGCGCGAAATGAAGAGATCAGCTATACCGCACTGCCCGATGTCACCAAGACGCGCGATCAGCTTGAGCAGCAGCGAAAAGAAGCCGAGACAATGGAAGAGTTGTTGCGTGTGATGGAAATGTCGGCTTCGCGTCAGACCGATCTGGAGATGAAAAGCGAGCGAGAAGAGGCAATTCGAGCAAGCGCACAGCACCAGCGCGGCTCGCGCCTGCGACTCGACGAACGCGAAAAGTACTCGCGCGAAGAAATGATCGCAGATGCGCCCATCGACGAGCAACAGACGCGCGATTGTGCGCGTAGCATCTACGACGCTCACGGCGGCAACAGTGTTGTCGGAAACGCACAGCAAGCGCCGTTTGTAACTTTTGCACCGGGCGAAGAGCCATTTGATGGTATGATTCCCGACTATGATGAGCAAGCGCACGGCAACGGATCGTCCGATGTTGTGGAGCCACTAAAGGCCGGCGAATCGCACAGCATCATTGCATTGGTGAGCAACCACTGCTCGCGAACCGGCAAGCCGCAACCCAAACCGGCAGACGTGTCTGTGCTCGACATCACCAAACGCTCTGATACATCGACGCATGCAGCTATGCGTGCGGCAGAGTACGATGGTCACTATTTGCAATCACAACGCAAGCAATGTGAACTGCAGCGTAAAAATGCAAGCGCAATCAAGAACATCTACGCTGCGAAACATGCCTCGACGACAGGACAGATTCTCGATCGCGGCGAGACTGCGCTCACTAGCTTTGCCCAGGCGTCTGATCCCGATGCCGTTCAGTTTCTGAACATCAATGCACTCTAATAAAAACTGTTTTCGATGTATGCTTTATGTTCAATGGGTTTCAAGTTTCATCAGCGATGGTTGGGTTGGGCACTCAGAACTGCCAGTAGCCTCCGTCGAGCGTCGTAGCGTCCAGTTCGCGTCTGCGACGCTTGCGCTTCTTCTTCGGGACGACTTTGTCGGCCGCGTTTTGCATTGCTTCCGCTGCCGGCACAAGCGGTGTCACGGCCGACAAATCTTTGGCAACAGGCGCCAAGATCTCGGCAGATGTTTGCAGACGAGTCGGCACGGGAAGCTTCTCAGCATCGTCGATTGCCACAAAATTTCCCGTCGTATCGATCTTTGCCGGGGCGCGCAAAGTGTTGTCGCCCCCGGAAACAACATCGCCGTTGGCACGCAGCGTTACCACAGCCTTTTCCGTGCGCTGCGCATTGACAAAGTCTGTGAAACCAGATTTGGACACACCACCGAAAGAGCATGTCGAGGGCTCGGTGGCTTTTGTGGTTGTCGGAAGATTGGTGAGGATTTGCGCCGCCACCAATTGTTCCTGCTCACGTTGCTGAGCGTCATCGACACGAGTCGTCAATTTCGGGTAGGTGCGGGGAGGCGGAAAGACACGCACGCTCGCACGAAAGGGGATCTTGTCGGTGTGCACCGACTTTGCTTTCTTGGTGGGCTGTGTCGATTTGCTGCTGGCGTTGCTACAGACAGTCGCAGTGCTCTTTTCAAGAGAATCATCGGTCGCTGCATCTGCTTCTGCATCTCGTCCTGCATCTGTTCCTGCATTGGTCGGCTTTTGACAATCAATGTAAATGCTGTCTGCGGCAATGTCGCCTGCCGACAATGCCGGCAACAGTCTTCGTACCACTGAGGGTTGGCTGGTGTCAGAAGACACGGTTGATTTTGTGCCACCAATGATCGGGGACAGAGGAACAATCGTCGGACCGTGGCTGTCAGAGAGGTCCGCCGGCAACGGAGGTGGCGGAGGAACGTCCGATGCAACGAGCGGTTTGCGAGCCTTTTTTGTGACACGCGGCGGAGGCAGAGGAACACAAGTCGACAGCGTGGTTGGCGGCTCTGCCAACTTTGCCAGAGGTGGTGTCGGCGTTGACAACGTTTGCTTGTGAGGGCAGTGAACAGAGTGCGCGACCGCATCTGTTTGGCTCGACAGCATAACTTGACAGCCGTTCTGCGCATTGGTGCACGCAATGTGCTTTGTTTCGAGAGGAGTGTCGCTAACCTTCTTGAGCAGACGCTTTTTCTGCTTGAGAATGGCCAACTGATTCGCCCAGTGTGCTTCAAGGCTGCGTGCCTTTTTCTTTGCAGCACCTGCCATGTGCATCTTGAGCGTCGCCTCTTGCATCGCCTCGTTGATGTCCATGTCGGCACGCAAAAGTTCATTGGACACGCGCAGTTTGGTATCGATCTCAGACATACCGGTGAGCGTTTCGCTGTCGGGCGTCCCTTTCGTCGCTGGTAAAGACATTTTTTGTGCGTGCCCTTGTTTGTGATCACCGACCGAGCGACGCCAAAAAAATCTCGTCAAAAACCATTTTTTTCGGCTGCGGATATTTTTTTTAATTTCCTCTGCTCACGACTGCAAGACGTCGCGCTGTGTGGCCGATGGCTTTAAACATTGCTGGTTGATTTTCATGAGCAAATTGGCTTGCGTGTTTTCCAACTGTGCGTGCAGAGTGGCTACGTCAAAGTCGGCGAGGCTTTGCAGAGTCGATTCACCCACCATGTGCTTTGCGGCGTTGATGAAGCAAATCGAGTAGTTGACATGCAACAGTGCCTGAAGAGGCGACGCTAGGCTCTTTTGTGCCTGTTGGGCACTGCTGTTGGCAAAGTAAAGGAGGTTGCGTACACCTTTGACTTCATCTTTGGAAAATCGCTGCGTGCGACGCTCGTTCCACAGCGACAGGATGGCAATTGCAAGCAGCGCTGCAATAACAATGACAAACCACTTGATGGTGTCCGAGTGCTCCACGAAGAAACGCTTGGTTCTGTCCCACAACGACGCTGAATTGGGCTGTGCGTGTGCGGCCAGTGCGTCTACGGTGGTCGCTGTCGACATCTCGATGCAAATCACTTTTTTTGCTTACCGCTTCCTCTGTTTGTATGATTTCAGTGACGACACATAAAATATACAGCACGTGTGTGTGCAAACAAAATGAAATCAAAATCATGCGCTTTGCTTATTTTAATCCCTGGTGCCACTCACACTCTGCTGGAAAAGAGAAAACTTCTTGTCGACCATCGACCAAGTGTAACTCGTGCCGTGGGCGTTGGCTTCGTGCTGCATCTGCATCTTTTCTGCTATGGTTTCGCGAATTCGTGCCAAGGTTACGTCGGCGGCCGCTTCCCGCAGCAGCCGCGGCTGTCTTGAGCCGGCGCCGGGCGTCACGAGCAACGCTCGCAGACTCGGATAGTCATATCTGGGGGAAATGAGGGTGTACGCGCCATTGGTCACAGCGTGCATCGCCGAGTCGTCGATGAAAAGACAGTCTGTCCAGTCGAGTGTCGGTGACGAGTCTTTTTCGGCGCTGGGACACGTTGTTTCCATTTGCTCGACAAGCTGCCTTATATACGCCAGGTTTTTCTGAAATTCACCAATGCTTGCGACGTCGGCAGGTGCCAATGACGCACGGATGTTTGGCGGCGCTTGCGGAAATCTGCCGCAATGATCGCGGTGAAAGATGTAATCGGCTCGCACACCGGCAAGTTTCACAAACAGATTCTCGTGAATTGACGTGGCATGCGCCTGGTTGGCGGCCGTGAAGATAATCAAACACCGGAAATTTTCGCGGCAATAGCGAATCAACTCGACGGCGTGTGGTCGTACGTAGACAAAATGAGACGAGTTTTGAAACGACTTTAGCAATAAATGCGCTTCTGCGTACGCTCTGGTGCGAGAGCACGCCAACTTCCATGATTCGTGTGCTCTGTAGGACAGTTCTTTCTGCCGCGCCTGCTTTCCGGTGCCACTTTTCGGGTTGAGAATTGCAGGATTGGCGCCGAAAAACTCTTCGTTGGCAATCGCAAACACAAGCGTTTCGTCCAAATCGAGGACACACACACTGCCCATTGTTGTGGTCACAACGAAAGGTGAATCTGAATCGCTCACCGTCTGGACAATTTATTTTTAAATCTGGTCCAAATTAAACCGAAAATCTCTTTTAATAGCGTTCATAGGGGGAGGTTCAACTGTCTTAGAGGACTTCATCCAGAGTCAGCACGCCATCGTCGAGCGCACCGTTGTCGATGGCCGATTGAACGCGGCCGTACATTTCGCGTTCGACAATGATCAGCGCGTGGGTGTACTCTTCCTTGTACTTGAGTTCCGCTGCGGCAGCGGCGTTGCTCGCGTGAACAACGTTTCGCTTGGCGGCCGACTGCAGCGTGCGCTCCACGTAAATCGACGTAAACGCCTGCACCATTGTTTCGATGAGCACATGCGAGACCTTTTCGAGCCCAACAACACGATCGCCCTCCTTTCGCAAAAGGCCCATGAAACACGGCGAGTTCATGTTGATTGTGATGCGCAGGGAACTTCCATCGATGTCGGTGCGATAGCGCTGCAGCATCTCATCCGCGTCGCTATAGATAATCGAAACAGTCAGCGACGGCTTTTTCACCTTGGGCGACGGTGGCTTGTCTTCGGTGTCTTCGTCGTCGGGCACTTCAACGAGGGCTCCGGTTCCATCAATGCGCACTTTTTCAGTGTTGGTGTTCAGCTTCACGGCCATTTCAATGTTCTTGATCACATTCTGGTCGTCAAACACAAACATCTTTCTGTCCTCCTGCGCAACAAACTCTTTTTCGTCGGTTGATTTCAACTCGTACAGATCGTTGTCGCGAACAAACACAAACTTATCTTGGTTTTCCTGAACAGCACGTCGCAGTTTTCCGGCTTCCGACTCGCGCCAGGCCAACTCGACTGTCTGATCGTCAAAGAGCGCCGAACCGACCGCTTCGAGGCTGCCAACGAGATTGAGCACATCTTCGCCGGAAACGCCGTTGGCGGCATCAAATGCGTCGCGTCGCCGACGCAGATGCATTTTGACAGAATCGGTCGGAAGTGTGAGAAGCCACTGCACAAACGGGTGCGCCCGGTTCAAGCCGTACAGGCGCGACGGATCAATGATCGACACAGGATTGTCGGCCGTCGGACCTTCCGCATCGTAGCGATCGACGAGCGTATCAATGTAGTCGCAGCTGAGACGACCGTAAAAGTGACGCATGTCTTCGTTTGTGCGCAATTCGGGCCACATGCACGAGTGTTCATGAATGGCCTTTTTCGATGCGAGCGTGATGCCAAACTGCAGCGTGTCTTCCTCGTAGACCTCGGGCACAGCGAGCGGCGTGTTTGTCTCGTACAACTCAAAGTAGGCGTTGGCTTGCGGGTAGTCGGGCACAGTGTAGCCGTAGCGTTCGACCGGCACACCATCGCTCGGATATTGGTACGACAGTCGAAACCAATCACTCCACTCTCCGGGATTGGGCTTGTCGACACCAAGAGGCTGAGCGTGAATGGAATCAAGGGCAGTGCTGGTGTGTGTGGCAATGTTGGCTTCGGCGAGATTCACCGGATCGCGGTAGCGGCAGTTGACGTGCACGGCATCGTTGCCGAGAATGTCGCGCATCGCAAAATAGTTGAGAAAACGCTTGATCATGCACTCTGCGTTGTCGAGCACAACATGTTCGGCATAGTGCAGCGAGACACTCGTTCCCGACGTGCACGGCTTGGATTGATCGCCGAGTCGGCACAGCGCCCGGTGCTCTTCGGTGACAGGCACGTCAATGTGCGTCATTGCACCGGTTCCAGCGAGCGTGATGTAACACGACGAGTAGAGACCGTCTTTGATGGAATGCCACGTCACTTTGCCGAGTTGAGAGACGTTCTTTGCGCCGGTGGAAAATGTTCCGCGCGACTCCTCCTCGGCCGACTTTTCACCAATCACGAGCAACGCGCTTTGCATCTTGGACGCGCGCATACCGATGGCAAAATCGCGCACTGTCATTGTGCGCTCAACGAGATCCTCTTCGATTTCAACTTCGTTGAGAATGCCGTCGGTGCTTGCACCAGCAAGTTGCGTGTAGTAGAGAATCGCGCGCCACGCATCAATAGCGTTGGTGATCAATTCCACCTTGGCGTGGACCGGGTTGCTCATTGTCCACGAGCGCATGAAGCGGTAGTAGCGCGCCGCCGTTTTCAAATCGACTTCTTCAGTAGACATAATTCCTTGTTGGTTCTTGGTGTGGTGAAGCTAAGAGTGCACGTGCAAATAGTTTTTTTAAATTGGTGCTGCTTTTGTGCACAATTTTGTTTTCTTCTCGTCTGCTCCATATGAGCCAACACAATTTTAATTTACTTGCCTTTTCCTTCCCACAGATTTCCCTGAAATGCGTCTTTTTATTTTTAGAACACTGTTCAAATGTCAATCTTCTTCTTGTCGCCAGACCCCTCACTGTCGTCCCACAGCACAACTGTATCTCCGCTGCCGTCTCCACTGCTTGTGCTGGCGCTCTCGCTCTCGCTATCCCACAGCACAACAGTTTTTCCACTACCACTGCTGCTACTACTGCTGCTACTGCTACTGCTGCTACTGCTACTGCCACTACCGTTGCCACGACGAACATTGCTTTGGTTTGTCGCATGGAGCAGGCGTGCTGTTGTTTGGCGCGTCGTCGGGCCCAAACCGTTGCCGCATGGTTTTTCACCAGTCAGTGAGCGCTTTTGCTCAATAAGCGAGTGCAATTCTTGCAACTGCTGCATTGTTTCATCTTGCTTGTTCATGGCGTATTTGTTGAGGTTTTGCTGAACACCGAGGTCGGCATGCTTTGCACAAAGAGACTCCTTGGCGCCGTCAATTGCCGTCTCGCAGTCAATACCGGCATCCTGTTGCGCAAGCAGGTTTTCGCGCATTCGTTTTGCCAGAGATAGACTGCGGTTGACCGATTCCGCCTGGCGAGCAACAATCAATTGTTTCATGCGTGCGAGTTGCGTCTCTTGCGTGCACAGATCAGACGCCGCTGCGTTGCCGGTACGCGCTGTCGTTTCACCAGCGGCGCTGTTTCCCGCCGCGTTTGGTGCCGGTGGCTTCCAGTACACGGTTTCTCGATGTTCTGCGTTGGCAATCTTGGCAGACGACGGCTTTTTTGTGGTGGTTTGTCGATCATCGTCAAGTTTGGCAGACTTTTCATGCAATCTGTTTGACCACAGGTGCGCCACTGTGATCACAGCCAGCGACACTGCCGCTGTGACAGCAGCCACAATGACGGCTATGCTCGATTGGTAGTAGAAACCAAGACCCGCAGCGACCACGAGCAGCGTGTACCACAATGCCACGGCGATATGTTTGGGAAAACCACAGATGTGCATTTTAAATCAACCGACTTGGGGGTCTGTTCAGTGTCTCGTGTGCTTTTACTCTCTGACAACTGGCTCGAGAATTATGGACCCAATACTAACAGTCGGCTGCCCAATCATTTTCTGGTCATAATATGATTTTTAGTCATTGATCAACGCTACAACCTTGCATTAATCTGCCATTCAATTGTGTGTTGTGTTGATTGATTGCTTGTTGCCAAGCGAAAGTCGAGACTGTAAAACCCGTTGTTGTTTGTTTTTCGCCGGCACACATCTGGCGGTGCGTCACAGTCGGCATTGTACCACTGTGTCCACGCACTTTTGTGCTCTTCCGTTGTGAGTTTCACATCGACAACAATGTCCATTTCGTTGATATGGATAATGGCGGTTGTCACTGGCGCCTCAGAGACGCGTGCCAAATAGCTGTTTTCGCTTTGCCTGATATTGACTGCGAATGTCGGCGCTGCATTGGCGTTGTCAAAAGTCACCTGACCCACCCATTCCGGTGGTACAAAACAGCGCCTCCTCCTTCGCACTTTTTTAAAGGCATTGGGTCGTCCACATTGGCTGCTTGCGAGGCACAATTCTGTGTCGCACGAGCACTTTTCACATCTTTCTTGTTCACAGCGTCGTCGCATTTGAGCAACGTTCACGCAAGCTTTGCAAACACACATCTGTTGCGCAGAATCGTCGTCAGACCGCATATCCAAATCGCAACCCGACACGTGATTCCTCGGCACCATCTTCTCTTCGTATTCGTAGGACACACGTGCAGCGTCAGTGCTGAGCCCATGGCCGCTCGCGCGTTGTAAAAGTGCATAGAAACACAGTATGCCGGTGACCGGGGTTGCAGAACTGGCAGATCCATCAATCGACGTGGCGCTGAAGAAAACATCAATTGGAAAGCCGACAAAAAGCCTGTCGCGTGTTGCCAGCGCAAGTGGCACAGATTCAAAAAAGACTGTTGGTGCAAACATGGGTCCGGTTGTCTCGGGCGACGTGTACGTGCGATTCAGGCATTGGTTCTGCAAAGTCAACGGTGCAGGGTCGTCCGTTTGCACATCGGCGGCCAGTTGAAGTTTCCTTGCAGCGTTGCCACCACCAGCGGTGGTGGGAAAAATAAGTTTTCGAGATGAATCTGCGCTGGCCGGAATGGTTGACGATGCGTTTGTCCCGCTGCTCCTGCGTCGTGTGCTCTGCGCAGTGATGATCTCTTTCTGTAGTGCCAGACGAGCACCGGTTATTTGTTCTGTCGCCACGCTGCGCAACCGCTGTTGGTTTGGTTTTTGTGGCAACGGCGGCGGCCTCTTTTGCTGTGTATTATTAGAATTAAACGCAACGCGCTGTTCATGAAGCGGCAGAACATCTTGTTGTGTCCCACTGTCATCTGGCGCCCTGTGTGATGCAGATGATGCTGTTTGCGTGTCCCCACGATTGATCGAAAGCGCGCGTCCCACGATTGATGGCGGCTGTCGCATTGCCGATTGAATGGCAGAAAGCACACGCGGTCGCATCTGATTTCCGCCGCGACTATGCGGCAGCCGTGCACGACGGCGCCCACTCCCACCACCGCGATACATTGTTGCGTTGTTTTGCAATTGAGAGGTTTTTTTGTCGGCGTGCAGATTTCTTCTCGAAAAAGCAGACGCGTCAGACAATCTGTGGGCCTTTTTTGGTTTTTGTTTTTTTTTGACAACGCAACATTTCATCAGTCGAGCATGCCAATTGCTTTAATGAAATCACTCTCAAAGCGCGCGCGCCGTTGCAGCTGAAACTCGGCGATTCGCTGCTGTTTCTGCGCATATTCATCGCGCCACCACGCCGCAGCGCTTTCTTTCGATGCACCCAGTGCACTCGCAAACTGAGAGAAAAGTGGAACGACAGTTTTGGATGACAAAACCGCCGACAGAACGCCACAAGAGTTGTTTTCCGGGTTGGCAATCATGGCATCTGGCTGCAAGTGCCACGCAACGTCTGCCGGAGCGCATTCGTTGTGCGGCTCAATATCAAGAGTGATAATAGGCTTGTTGTATCGCTGTGCCTCAAAAAATCCGATTCCAAGCCCCTCGTGCTTGCTCACTTGTAGAACAATGTCGCACTCTGAATAGAGTTCATCAATACGACTCGAGGTGAGGTTGCCAATCAACAGTTGCACGTCGTCGCCATGACGCTCTCGTATGCGAGGCATGAGCGCCGTCAACTCTGCGCACTCTAGTTGCGAAGTGGCGACCAGGCGCATCGGTGTGCCCGCCGGGACGGCGCTGAGGAATGCGTCGATCAAGACGTGCACATATTTGCGGCTCACCGCGTTGCGCCCTCCGAGCACCAACAGCTTGAGCACACGGCGACCATGCGCATCACAAAGCGGCGGCTTGCTTCCAGCAGCATCCAGTGCGGCGCCAACGTTGTCGTCGGAACCCGGCTCAATAGAATAACCGACGTAGGCGGTTTTGGACATCGGAAAGCCATGATTGCGGAACAGGCGCTCACAGGAACGATTATTGAGCAAGATTGTGTCAAACACACGATGCTTTTCGATTTCGTCGGTTCGCACAATCTCAACGTTGGGCACTGCAAACGTGCGCACACCGAGCGACCGCAGTTCCGACATCATCGAAAACACTCGGTGCCAGCACGTTTCGGCAATGATGGCGCGTGACACACGCGTCCTGACGACAAATGCCATCAATTCCTCGCGCACGACACTCTCGCGATGGTTGGGCGAATAGTAGACATCGACTCCGTCCAATTGCCATTCGCTAGGATCGGCTTGCTCGCGTGCACCGGTGTACGGCATAAACGAGAAGACAAATACCTTGTAGCCGTTCTTGCGCAGGACGCGCGCATAGTTGCGCGTTTGGATGCCCAGACCCTGGTCACACCACGGCGTCAGCAGTGCAATTCTTTTTGAGCGCTCTTCATGTGCAGCACTCGCTTTTGCCATGACGCGCCGAAACGAACCGTCAACGTCCAATGCTCGCTTCATATCTTCAAAATTGCGGCGACACAACGCGCCCAGACTCTGATCATTTTCGTCGTGCAAACACGACCACTCACGCTCAATGCGCTCTCGCCACATATCGTAGTAGGCAATAGACATGTCTGCCACCGGTCGTTCATCGGTTGTACCGACCACGCAGCGCTCACGCGCTTCTTTCGAAAAATGTAAATATGGCAGGTTGCCATAGTCTGACGACAGCGTCGGCAGAGCATTGCAGTGTGCCTCGACCAAGACACGACAAAATGTTTCGTCACACTCGCTCGGCTGGAGCAGGAGCGCAGTGCGCGAATAAATACGCCGAATGTCAGATACGCGACCACAAATGAAAGCGCTGGGCGCATCGCGCAACGCGGCATCGATTTGTCGGTCGAGCGCAGTCTCGTGCACATCGGTGCGCACACCAAGCAGACCGATGGTTGGTGGCAGTGTTTTGATCAAATGAAGAAACAACCGTCCGCCTTTGCTTTCGTGTATGTTCACAATCGTCACGTAGCCGCGTGGCCACTGTTCGATAGAGTCGCCGGGAAAAAGAGCCTCTGGCGCGTGACCGTCGTTGCGATCCAGCGTGCTAATTTCATGCTCGTCTGACATGGGCGATACAATGTCAAG
>Ga0193961_1000118_pt1 | contig 30713 bp, 23 predicted proteins | sample FB_4_MG_FD_140371 | JGI IMG/M metagenome (GOLD analysis project Ga0193961, IMG submission 140371) | Microbial mat bacterial communities from the Broadkill River, Lewes, Delaware, United States - FB_4_MG | ecosystem: Environmental > Aquatic > Freshwater > River > Microbial mats | place: USA...
AAATGGTTTCAAAATAACAGATCATACAATGCAAATATTTGGTATTTGTAATATATGTCAAAATAAATAAAAAAAAGGATAAAAAGAATTGTTTGAAAATAAATATATACAACAAAGAATACAAAAAGCAGATGATTTAAGAGCAGCTGGATGTAATCCCTACTCAAATGAGTCAAATAGAAATACAACTATAGAAAAGTTTAAAAATGTAAATAGTGATATAGAATCTAAAGAAGATAAAAGAGATGAAAATAGAATCTATACAGTTGCAGGAAGAATTAAATTTTTTCGACTTATGGGAAAAGCAACTTTTCTTAAAATAGAAGATGAGAGTGGTATGTTACAAGCCTATGTAAGTAGGGATAATCTTCCTGAAGGATTTTATAATACGATTTTTAAAAAAATGATTGAAGTGGGTGATATTGTAGAGATTGAAGGATACCCTTTTGTGACAGGTAAAGGAGAACTTTCAATTCACGCTTCAGGATTTAAAATACTTACAAAAGCGATCTCACCTCTTCCTGAAAAATACCATGGTCTTGCTGATAAAGAGTTACGATATAGACAAAGATATTTAGATTTGATTATGAATAGTGAAGTAAAAAAAACTTTTCATGTACGATCAAAAGTGATATCTTTGACAAGACGGTTTTTTGAAGATAAAGGATTTTTAGAAGTAGAAACTCCTATGATGCACCCAATAGCTGGTGGAGCAAATGCAAAACCATTTACAACGCATCACAATGCACTAGGTGTAGATAGATTTTTGAGAATTGCACCTGAATTATACTTGAAAAGACTTATAGTTGGTGGTTTTGAAGCAGTTTTTGAAATTAATAGAAACTTTCGAAATGAAGGTATGGATGCGACACATAACCCTGAGTTTACCTCTATTGAATTTTATTGGGCATATAAAACATACAAAGATTTGATACATATTACAAAAGAATATTTTGAATATCTTTTTGAACATTTAAATCTTCCTACCATTTTACCTTATGGTGATTTAGAGATTAATTTTAATAATTTTACAGAAATTCCTTTGATTCAATCTTTAACAGATATTGGAGGAGTGCCTGCTGATATTACTACTGACAAAGATAAGATTTTAGCATTTTGTAAAGAGAAAAATATTGAAGTGAATCCTGCTATGAATATAGGACAACTTCAAGGGGAACTCTTTGATGAGTATGTAGAAGAGAAGCTAATCAATCCTACTTTTATCACAGAATATCCAGTAGAAATTTCTCCATTAGCTCGAAGAAATGATGAACAATCTCATTTGACAGATAGATTTGAACTATTTATTGGTGGAAAAGAGATAGCAAATGCATTTTCTGAGTTAAATGATCCCCTTGATCAATTGAAAAGATTTGAAGGTCAAATGGATGCAAAAGATTCAGGTGATGATGAGGCACATGAGATGGATGCAGATTTTGTAAATGCTTTATCGTATGGGATGGCTCCAACAGCTGGTCAAGGTATTGGTATCGATAGACTTGTGATGATGTTAACCAACCAACATAGTATACGAGATGTTCTTTTATTTCCAGCTATGAAGCCTGTTAATACAGAAATTGATTTACACTCAGAAGATGAATTATAAAAGTGACTTCTCTTACTTTTATAATTAAAAATTAGAAAAATAAATAAAAAATAATACACTTAAGGAAATAATATGACTCAAAATACAGAATTTATAAAAAATAGTAATTTAGAAAGTGCAGATGCAGAAATATTTGGAATGATTGAAAATGAATTAAAAAGACAAACAAATCATCTTGAGATGATTGCAAGTGAAAATTTTACTTCACCTGCTGTAATGGAAGCTATGGGTTCTGTTTTTACAAATAAATATGCAGAGGGTTATCCATACAAAAGATATTATGGTGGGTGTGAATTTGCAGATCAAGCAGAACAATTAGCAATAGATAGAGCGTGTGAAATATTTGGATGTAAATTTGCAAATGTTCAACCACATTCAGGATCTCAAGCAAATGGTGCTGTATATGCAGGACTTATCAAAGCTGGTGATAAAATTTTGGGTATGGATCTCTCTCACGGTGGACATTTGACTCATGGTTCAAAACCTTCATTTTCAGGTAAAAATTACTCGGCATTTTATTATGGTGTAGAGCTTGATGGACGAATTAACTATGAAAAAGTTATGGAAATAGCAAAAACAGTACAACCAAAAATTATTGTTTGTGGTGCTTCTGCATATGCAAGAGAGATTGATTTTGCTAAGTTTAGAGAGATTGCAGATGCTGTTGGAGCAATTTTATTTGCAGATATTGCACATATCGCTGGTCTTGTTGCAGCTGATGAGCACATGAGTCCTTTCCCTTATGCAGATGTAGTTACTACTACCACTCACAAAACTTTAAGAGGTCCACGAGGTGGTATGATCATGACAAATGATGAAGATATTGCCAAAAAAATCAACAGTGCAATTTTTCCAGGTATTCAAGGTGGGCCACTTGTCCATGTAATTGCTGCAAAAGCGGTTGCATTTAAAGAAATTTTAAATCCCTCTTGGAAAGTATATGCAAAACAAGTAAAAGCAAATGCTAAAATTTTAGGGAAAGTTCTTGTAGAAAGAGGATATGACTTGGTATCTGATGGTACAGATAATCATCTTGTATTATTGAGCTTTTTAAATAAAGAATTTTCAGGGAAAGAAGCTGATGCGGCATTAGGAAATGCTGGTATTACGGTAAATAAAAATACAGTTCCTGGTGAAACACGAAGTCCTTTTGTAACTTCAGGTATTAGAGTTGGGTCTGCTGCTCTTACAGCACGAGGAATGAAAGAAAATGAGTTTGAGATCATTGCAGGTAAAATTGCAGATGTTTTAGATGATATTAACAATACAGAACTACAAGCATCTATAAAAAAAGAGTTAGAGTTATTAGCACAAAGTTTTGTTATTTATACAAAATCAACGTATTAAAAACAAATTTTAATCAAAGGAGGGTATCATGAAAGTAGATGGAAAAGAATTTATCAGAAATCTTGGGATCGAGCAAGATAAAGAGAAACTCGTTCAAGAACAACAGAAACTGGAAGAATTAAAAAGAGTATCTGTACAACGAGAACAAGATTTTATGAATACAGAAACTCACAAAGAAGAATCAGCATTTGTTGATGTTTCTGGATCGAATGAAATCCCTCCTAATAGCGGTGATTTTAGTGAAAATAGTGTTGAGGATATTTTATTGGATACAAGTAATACAAATAATAATAAAAAAAAGTATATTATGCTTGGTTTGGGTTTGGTTTTACTTTTTATTATTACTGTTTTGGTTATTCGTCTTATCTCTAACAATGATTTAAAAGAGGAGTTAAATACTACAAACAATCCCCAAACAGAGATCATAAATGATGAAATTCTGAATAAAATAGATTCAAACGAACAGTATCAAAAAGTAATAGAAAGAAAAAAAGCTTTAAGTGAATCCAAAAATATTGATCTTAAAGAGAAAAAAGATTTTAATTCAATGGCAGTGGCACAAGAGGAAGAAAATAATGTTCCATTAGTCATAGACACTCCAAAAGTAAAAACTCCTACAAAACGAGATCTTTTTGGATTGGATAAAGAACAGTCTAAAGAAGTAGCTCAAACTACCAAAAAAGAAGTAAAAGAAGTAAAAAAAGTATCTCAACCCAAAAGAGAGATAATTGTTCCACCTGCAAAAGAAACAAACTTTACAAAAAAATCTACTGCAACAACAGGATATTTTGTACAAATAGGGGCATTTAGCCGAACACCTACGAAAAGTTTACTAAAAGATATTTTGAGTAAAGGGTATTCATACAAGATTTATCAACTCACTGTCAAAGGAAAATTGTATAATAAAGTCTTGATTGGACCATATAAAACAAGAGCAGATACAATAAGAAATTTAAGCCAAATTAAATCGGATTTTAAAAATCCTAATGCATATATATTAAAACTATAGGATATACAAAACAATGATTTTTTATGATAAAACAATTTTTCTTGATGAGTTTACACCTGTTTCTATTTATCAAAAAGTAAAAACAATTTTTAAAAATGAGGTTACATTTTTATTTGAATCTGTTGTAAATAGCAGTGATGGTAATTTTTCTTATATTATCATCGGAGCTAGAGAGAGAGTTTGGCATAAAGATTCTAAAAGTTATTACAAAAATGAACAGGGTGATGTTGTCAATATAGATAAAAATCCCTTTATATTTTTAAAAGAATACTATAAAAATATAAATAAAGATGCTTACAAAGAAAAAGGAAGTGCTTTAGGGATAGGTTTGATTGATGGATTTATTGGAAATATGGGCTATGATATGGTATCTACTTTTGAGCCTAGTTTAGAATCTCATATGAGTAATTTGGAAGATGAGTTTAATATTGCTGATTGTGATTTGATTCGACCAAAGATGGTACTTGTATATTCTCATAAAAGTTCACAACTAACCATGATAACATCTATGAAAAAGATGAGTACTTTTTTGCCTCTTATTGAAGAGAAAATGAAAGAACCATTTTTATATACCCCTTTAAAACCTGCAAAACTTTTAGATGAGGGAAAATTTACCCATACAAAAGAGAAGTTTTTTGAGATGATCTCTCAATCAAAAGAGATGATTCGAAGTGGAGATGTTTTTCAAATTTTGATGACCAATCGTTATACTCAAAAAGCAAAAGTTGACAATTTAAGTTTTTATAGAATGTTACGAAGTAAAAATCCAAGTCCTTATCTTTTTTTACTTGAGTATGAAGATTTTTGTATAGCAGGTAGTAGTCCTGAAGTGATGATACGGTTAACTGATAACAGAATACTTTTACGACCAATAGCAGGGACACGAAAAAGAGGCAAAACTTTAGCAAAAGATAATGAGATGGAGTACGAACTCACAAATGATCCAAAAGAGATAGCAGAGCATGTGATGCTTATAGATTTGGGTAGAAATGATGTAGGAAGAGTTGCCGATACTGGAACAGTTGAAGTGACAGATAAAATGCGTGTAGAAAAATATTCGCATGTGATGCACTTGGTAACTGATGTAGAGGCTAATTTAGATAAGAAATATGATATGTTTGATCTTTTTGCCGCTACATTTACAGCAGGGACAATGACAGGAGCACCTAAAATACGAGCGATGGAGCTTATTGCAAAGTTTGAAAAACTCAAAAGAAGTTTTTATAGTGGAAGTATTGCGTATTTTGGTTTTGATGGAAATATGGACAGTGCTATCACTATTCGAACAACTATGATAAAAGATGATACTTTAGTGTTTCAAGCAGGAGCTGGAGTGGTTGCTGATAGTATACCCGAGCTTGAGTTTTTGGAAGTGAATAATAAACTTGCTGCAAATATAAGCACTTTAGAAAATCTTAGTAAAATATAAAAGGAAATAGAATTTGAACAAAATGTTAGTAGCACACTCACCAGATGCAGATGATATATTTATGTATTATGCGATTAAATTTGGTTGGGTAACATTAAAAGATACAGAATTTAATAATATTGCATTGGATATAGAAACACTTAACCAAGCAACTTTGCGGGGAGAATATGATATCTGTGCAATTAGTTTTGCATTATATCCTTTTGTAAAAAATGATTTTGCACTCTTGAAAACTGCTGTAAGTTTTGGTGATGGGTATGGACCAAAAATAGTAAAACTCAAAGATAAAAAACTCAAAAAAAATTTTAAAGTGGCATTGAGTGGTAAGTATACTACAAATGCACTCTTATTTAAAATAAAATACCCTGATGCTCGTATCACATATATGAATTTTTTAGAGATAGAGCAAGCAGTGCTTGATGGTGTTGTAGATGCTGGTGTTTTAATTCATGAATCTATTTTGACTTACGATCAAAATCTGGAAGTTGAGAGAGAGCTGTGGGATATTTGGCAAGAGTTAGCTGGAAAAGAGTTACCTTTACCATTGGGTGGAATGTGTTTACGAAGAAGTATCCCTTTAAATAAAGCGATTGATTATGAAAATATTTTGATTCATGCTGTTAAAGTAGCTAATGACAATAAACTTTTATTATCTGATATGTTACTCGAAAGAGATCTTATTCGTGTAAATCATGAAACATTACAAACATATTTAGATTTATATGCAAATGATAATTCTATTGAGTTGAGTCCCTTACAATTTAAAGCTTTAGATAAACTCTATAGTTTAGGTTTTGAGCATGGATTTTATGATGATCTTATCAAATCACAAGAATATCTTATCCCTAGTGAGTATAAAGAATTACGCAATTCTTAATACTCTCTTTTTACTTATCTTTATTTAGTCTTTTTTAACTCTATTTTTATATACTAACACTTTATTTAATACAAAAAAGGAAAATTTATGAGAAAAGATACTTTTAGAATTGTTGCTGTTTTGCTGTTTTTGTCTTTAGTATTGACAAACCTACAAGCATCTGGAAAGTTTACAGGTGGTTCTGATCATTCTATGCCAGAATGGTTCAAAGATAGCTTTATGGATTTGCAAGAAGATGTTGAGGAAGCTAAAGAAAATGATAAGCATGTGATGCTTTTTATGACTCTCAAGTTTTGTCCTTATTGTACCAAAATGTTACATGCTAACTTTGAAAAAGGTGCAAAGTTACAAACCTATATAGAAAAAAACTTTGATGTTATTGGGATTGATATAAAAGGAAGTAAAGAGATAACACTTAATGAAGAGCAATCCTTTACAGAAAAAGAGTATGCTCAGTATTTAAATGTACAATACACACCTACAATTTTATTTTTAGATCAAAACAATAAAATTGTAGTGCGTGTCAATGGATATCGATCGAGTGAAAATTTTAAATATATTGTGGAGTTTGTAAAAAATAAAGAGTATAAAAATATGTCGTTGACAGAATATATAGAAAAAGTAAAAAACAAAACATTTTATACTCTCAAAAAAAACAAACTATTTCAGAATATTGTAGATTTATCTACAATAAAAGAACCATTGGCTGTTATATTTGAAGATGGAAGTTGTACCCAATGTGATTATTTGCATAATACTACTTTGAAAAACAAAGATGTTTTAGAAGAGATAAGTAAGTTTACTATAATACGATTGGATGCTGACTCAGAAGATGTAATCATCACTCCAAATGGAGAAAAAACTACAGCAAAAAAATGGGCAAAAAATTTGATTTTGGACTATAGACCAGGAATATTACTTTTTGATGAGGGGATAGAGAGAGCAAGAATCGATGCACTTTTGTATAGTTTTCATTTTAAAGAGCAGTTTCGTTTTGTGAGTCACAAAGAATATAAATCTTACCAAACATTTTTGGATTATTTAAGAGTGCGTCAAAAAAAGTTACTTAAAAATGGTGTAGATATTGATATATCTGATAAGTAAAAAGTAGATATTAAAAGTGGAGAATAATATGATAAAAAAAACTAAAGTTATAGAGGGTGTATATTTTATTGAAATAGCTGAAGTGGGTCTTTATATTCAATGTGGTTCTCCTGCTGAAAGTGTTAAACATCTTATAAAAAAAGGGCTAATAACAAAAACTTCAAAAGAAGGTGTTGAATTTGAAACAGGACCCAACGCAATTTTACTCTCTGATGTAATGATTCAAAATGGTGAATTTTCAAATATGTCTGAATTTTCAGTACTTCAAATGCTTTATAAACAAGGACTCATCATACCAAATCATCCTAATAATACAGGTCTAAAACCACTTTTAATAGGAGATATAAATCAAGTTAAATCTCAAATACAATATATCTATAGAGGTAATTATGGTTTGGTTTCTCAATCAGAGATAGAGTCTTGTGGTGTAGAAAAATCTCTTGCCCAAGAGTTATTTAATATGAAAATGCGTTTTGCTTTTGGTAAACTCCAAAAACCTACAAGTCTTTTGGAGAGTTGTTTGGTAGAAAATAGCCAAATTGAGATTAGAGATGGTGTTTTTATCAAAAGAGTGTCTGTAAATATATTTGAGATTAGTTATAAAAATGAATGTATAAGTGTTGATTTAAATTTAACAAAAAATCAACAGTATATCTCTCCTTATACTCTTCCCTTGAGTAGAGTAAAAAAAGAATATTTCTCTATTATCCAATCAGGACAAGGTGATGGCTGGGATACACAAAGACCAAGTATGAACTCTATTATATGTTTTCAAGGAAAATATTATCTTATCGATGTTGTACCTAATATAAACTATATTCTTGATTCTGTAAGTATCTCTATAAATGAGATAGAGGGAGTTTTTTTAACACATTGTCATGACGATCATATTGCTGGTATCACAACACTACTACGAAGTGATAAAAAGATTAAAATATTTGGAGCAAAGATTGTGACTCTCTCTTTGATGAAAAAACTTTCTGTTTTATTGACACTAAATGAATCTGAATTTCAGAATCTTTTAGATATTCAAGATTTAGAGATAGGAACATGGAATAATATAGATGATTTAGAAGTTAGAGCTATATTGTCTCCACACAGTGTAGAGACTACTATTTTCATATTTCGAACATACTTTGAGGATAGATTTTATACTTATGGTCATTTTGCTGATATTGCAGATTCTAAAATTTTACACTCTATGATTGTTGAAAATCAAAATGAATTTGGTATAAAACAAAGTTTTTATGATGCAATCATACAAGAGTATCAACAAACACTAAATCTTAAGAAAGTTGATATAGGAGAGGGGATGATACATGGGAATTATAGAGATTTTATAGATGATAAAAGTGACAAAATCATTTTAGCCCATACGGACAAAGAACTTTCAAATAGTCAATTAAGAGTAGGAACAAGCTCTTTATTTGGTTTGGAAGATGTTTTGATCCCTTCAAAACGAAATTATGATTATAAAACAATAAGTAAATATTTACAGTCAAATTTTCCATCTTTACCTCTAAGTAATTTTGAAAGTTTTTTAAATTTTGAAATAATTTATTTTAATCCTAAAGAATTACTGTATAAATTAAATGAAAAAGTAGATACTCTTTATTTGATTATTGATGGTTTAGTTGAAAAAAATAGTCTCAAATATGAGCATACCATTCTCTTAGAACCAGGTGTAATTTTAGGGGAAAAGGCAGCTTTAAATGATCAAGTGATAGATTCGGCATTTATGACAAAAAATTATGTAAAAGCTTTAAAAATACCTCTCTCTTATTTTCATTATTTTATAAATAAACATGATTTACATACTCATTTTAATGATAAATTTGATTTGGGTTGGAACTTTTTAAAAAATAACTTGTTTAATGAAAATATATCTTATCCTACAATGAATACTCTCATAGAAAATATGCAGGTAGATATCTTTGATGCTACAGATTATTCTTTTGATGAGGCATTAGTCTATCTTGTGATAAAAGGTTCTGTCGATATTCTTGTAAATGAGAATGTACTAGATACTGTTACAGTAGGGGGATATTTTGGAGGATTAGAAACTATTCTCAATGTGTCATCTGTATTTCAATATGTTCCAAATCAACCATGCAAACTTTTTAGTATTCCTGCTTTTTTGATCCGTGATATTCCTATATCATTTTGGAAAATAATCGAAGATTATAGCATACTTCAAAAAAAATTGATTAATTTTAATATTTATAATGATGATGATAGTACTTTTTTATGGAATAATTCCTATAACATTCATATAAGTGACATGGATTATGAACATAAAGAACAGTTTGAGTTTTTAAGAAAGCTCAATACCTGTATTATAAATAATGAAAATGATGAGAAAGTTCAAAAAATACTTGAGCAATTATACACTTTTTTAGAAAAACATTTTATGAGTGAAGAACAATTGATGGAAAAATACAATTTTGATAGGTTAGAAGAACACAAAAAAATGCATCAAGAGTTACTCAATAAAATACTTATATTTAAGGAGGGTTATTCTTTAGGTACAATTGATAAAAGTTTTGCTGCTGTTATTTTAAAAGAGTGGTTGTTACAACATATTTTGGAAGAAGATATACAGTATAGTAGATTTTTAAATGGGAAAGGACTATTATAGTATAATAATAGAGAGGAAAATAAAATGAAAAAAATATTACTTGTATCAGTAGGTTTAGTATTTGTATTAGCAGCGTGTGGAGGAGGTGGCTCTAGTAGTGGAGATAGCCAAAGTTCTTCGGCTCTGAATGATGATAATAGTGTGGTAGCATTAAATGATAATTCAAAAATAGCATTAAACATGCCAACTCTTAACAATGAATCATCTACTCCATTAGATGAGATAAAAAACTAGTAAAGTAGAGATAAATCTACTTTACATATATCCAAAAAGCTTTCCCTTTTTCCACACTAGTCATTCTTGTAAGTGATTGGTCTACATCTATATCTGTTAAAGGGGCGTAGATATTCCATACATTGTCGTTTAGGCGTAATATATACTTGAGTGTCTTTCCTTGTGATTGTACCATCTCTTTTATCTCACTTACACTATATGCATCAGGTGCACTTGTGAGTGTCCAACCTTCTTGATAAAGGGAGATCACATTTGTTTGTATTTTACTATAAAGATTGTAAGGTAGATCTAGTGTTTGTACACTTCCTGAAAGTTTTATTATAAATCCCTCTTTGTTATTGAGTGTACCTAAAATATCAAGATTATAGTTGTTGTTAGATATGCTTGTATCTGGTGTCCAATAATTCCACGAGTCTGTATATTTAAATACTGCATCTACACCTGCAAAAAGAGTTTCGATAGTATAGTCTTGATTACAAAGAGTTTTCAAAGATGTTTGAAAGTTACTCGTACATAATGTAATAGATGATGGTAATGATACATAGTTATATGTATTAGTCAATATTCTCTCTTGTATAGGTGTTTTTACAACTCCATAGTTTGTAGCTAACTCTTCTATAGCTATAGCATCAAAAAAGTATGTAAGCGTTGTAGTATTGGTGTCTAATTGTCGTGAATATACTTTATACCCCGATCCATCACTCAAAGTATAAGGAATATTATTTTCTGATAGAATAGTATTCATTTCTGATGTACTTACAACACCTTGATATTTAATATCTTCAGTTGCTACAGAATCTTCTGATAATGTAATAATATTATTTGTTGACTCTATACTATTTTTTGCTTTCTCTTCTGAAGTAATGATATTGTTATGATTAATAATCACTTTTGATTCGAGTATCTCATCTGTATAGGGATTGATCTGATTCAATTCAAGGGTGATATATTCATTGTTATCTAGTGTAGTTCTCATCTCAAAAAACTGTGTATTGTTCATATCCAATGCACTTGCATTTTCATATGTAGATGTATCGATAGTAAATTCTAAATGAGAAAATCTTTTTAAATATTTATAAGAGAGAGTATCTTGACTTGCTATTTCATACAAATCAAAACTCATCGCATCTCTATTCGCATCACTTTGTATAGTTCCTTGTATAGTTTGTTTTGTAAATCCTTCTATAAGAAAATTATCTGTACTTTGTACTATTCTTCCTATTTGATTGTTGTTTGTATCGGTAACATTAAAGTTCACTTTACCATCTTCTAGCCATATATTTAGATACAATCGTGTATTTACAAATGGATTATTGGTATCAGTATCATAAATATTTTGAGTAAATACCACTTCACCGTTTTGCATAACAGTAGCAACAGCTTCTTGAGAATTTATAGAGATATTCGCTTGCGTAGAATCATCTGAAACGATCAGTTTTACATAAGATTTTTCATCAATATTTGTTAACTGTACATCTGTAATAACTTCTTTTTTGTATTCTAAGTTATCTTGATAGAGTTCAATACTTGAGCTACTATTCGCTATTTTTGTAGCACTAAGTGTTGCATATATTCCATTGTCTACTACGGAAGAATTTCTATAGACTTCATCACTGATATTTTGTTTCCATACAGAATCATTAAGGATAGCAACAGTACTTGCTTCTACTGTAATAGTTACAGTTTTTTGAGTACTAGCTACTCCATCACTTGCTTTTATAGTAAGAGTATAGATATTGTTTTTATCAGTATCCAAAGGATTGGTATAGTACGGAATAGTTTGAAAACTCACCACGCCTGCTGAATCTATCTCAAAAAACTGAGCATCATCACCACTGAGCGAATAAGATAAAGCATCTCCATCTGCATCACTTGCACTTAAAGTTGCTACACTACTAGTACCTTCCGTAATAGTTATACTTGTAATAGTGTTATTAAATGTTGGTGAATGATTTACAGGTACTACTGGTACAATAATTGTCTTTGCTACAATTATTGAGGCTGTTATCGTCTCTGAGACACCATCTGCATTGTCTGTCACAGACATTACAACAGTATCTGTTCCACTAAAGTTAGAAGTAGGTGTATAGGTAATATCTCCACTTGAGAGGTCTATGGTTACAGTACCATGACTTGCACTTAATGCACTAGAAACGAGTGTACCATCGCTATCTATAGCTTTAGCGATAATTTGTGCTACATCTTCACTAGCGGAAGTATCTCCCATTGTAATTGACGGGATACTATTTATAGCAGGACATGTTCCCCAAATTGGTAAAAAATTAGGTGAGTTTACAAGTAAAGAATCTCTATCAAAATCAATTGGTTTACTTGTGATATTTGATACACACCAGCTTGATAAATCTTGTCTAAAAGTTTCATTGTATAAAAACATACTAGACATATCAGTTATCTGTCCTGTAAATACATTTGTGACATCCTCTCCATCAGCTATCATAGTATCTAAGCTAGTTCTATCAACGATTAGTTTTTCATAACATTCCGTACCTACTTCTTCACCAGTAGTATTAACTGGAGCATCGTAACAGTCTGCTCGTACAAATCCACTTAAAAAAACTAAAGAAACGATATAACTTTGTAAAATTTTTTTCATTATTTACTTCCTCCAAATACACCACTAGCTGTACCACTAGAAGTGCTTTCTAAATTAAAATTACCACCCACTGCTTGGGCACTTGGTCCATAATATTTTCCACTCATACTTCCTGTAATATCAGAAACACTACTCGATGTAGCAGCACTTATATCTGTAGAACTAAATCCATTTGATGTAATAGCACCACTATTTATAGTAGCTTTCCAGTTTCCACTCTCTATCGAAATATCTCCTGTAAAGTTGTTGGCTCCAAAATCCATCTCCAAATTTATACTTCCACTTGATGGAGTACCATTCACAAGTGCAGCTACATTCCCTGTATAACTTGCCGTTTGATTTGCTTGGATATAGGCATCTATGATAGCAGTTGGAGTAGTTGTACCATTGACATATGTATCAACCGCTAATCCTTCACTATTGAGTAAATAGCCATAGTCTATATATTCACTGTACAGATCACAAGGTTTTGCATCTGTATCACACATAGATTTTTTAGTGACTTCATCTAATATATCATCGACATCATTAATAGGAGAGGTATAAATCCCATCATCGAGCACATCACTTATATCTATAGAGATAGTTTGGGTATCAGTTCCCCCTTGATTGTCAGTAACTGATATAACAATCGAATCATCTCCATAATAGTTTTCATTAGGAGTATAAGTGATCAAACCTGTTTGAGCATCAATAGTTGCTGATCCATTTGTAGGCGGTGTTAATAAAGAGTATATTAATCTATCCCCATCACTATCATTTGCTATGGTACTTATGAGAAGTATTTCATCTTCTAGTCCATTTGCTATAGCACTTTGTGAAAAAACTGGAGCAGTGTTTGGCTTTTCATGTATATCCTCTTCTATCACATCTATATCATCTTTTGCATTCTCTATACCATTTACTATATTTAGATTATCAGGTGTGTCATTTCTTTGAAGATCTGTTGTATTTATTGTTGGACTTTTATTTTCAGGAGCATCCAATGGCTGATTTTGCTCAAGTGGAGTTTGTTTTTGTATCTCTTTTAACTCTCTAAATCTTTCATCCATTTCTGGCGTTTCTCTTAATGCTCCTTGTCGAACTACCACTTGACCATCTTCTTGCATACGAGCATTTTGTCCTTTTTCTACAGCTATTTCAATACCATTTTCATCATAGGTGATCATTCCATGACCATATAAAAATGCAACATCAACTTGCTCTGTGCCATCAGGAAGTTCTTGTACTGAAGTATCAAGGATAGTTCCACGGATACCAATAGAAGCAGATTTTGTTTTGATCTTGAACCCTTTTGGATTTATTTTCCCAATTTTTCCTGTAATAGTTCTAAATAAACCCTTTCCAAAGCCAAAATTTGTTTTGGATTTACTTGGAGTTTTTACATCTAATACAAATTCATTTACGGTTAAGATAGAGCTTTTCCCAACAGTAATAGAAGTATTGTCGTTAAACAAGACTAAAGCTCTTGATTTTTTGAGTGTTTGGACTTGATCTTTTAAAATAAGAACACTCCCACTTTTAGCAACAATCTTTTGTGTATCTCTTAAGATATACACTTCTCCTTTAATTGCAGTAATTTTTCCAACATTTGCAAACACAAATGCAACTGATAATAATAAAAGTAAAAGTATTTTTTTCATTAGAATGCCCTTATAAGATTGAGTGTAAATGTATGTTTTGAATACTCATTTATCAAAATATTTGAACTTTGTTTTGTATAATCTATATTGGATTGAATAATCCACTGTGGAGTATAAATATAGGTACTCGATACTCCAAATTTAAAACGCTTATTTTCTTTTTTGACTAAATCAACTTGATCTTTGTTTTTATATTTTGTAATATCATAGGATATACTAGGCGTTATAAACAGCGTTGGGTTATATTTATAATTTGATAAAAATTTTGCTTTTACTCCTGTATAGTCTATATCTGTTTGTGTTTTATCATCTGCTTTTTCATCTGTTAGGGTTATATTTGAGGTGAAATCAATTTGGTAATTATATATATGATTAAAGGAGATACCAGCTTCTGTATATTTACTATTTTGTGTTTTATCTTGCATATCAATCTTTTTTTGATATTTAATATACCCAAAATATTTATTGTTAACATCATTTTTATAAACAAATTGAGGAAAAAGTGCTATTGTTTTGAGTTTACTTTTTCCTCCATATTTTAAATAGTCCATATATAAAGCATAATCAATAGAAAATTTTGGTGTATAGTGTACGCTTAAAGCAGGAGTATAGCTGAGTAGTGTTATATCTGTCGAGTTATATTGTGAATGAAAACTATCTTTGTTAAAAATCATCACCTCTTGTTTTATCTCTTGCTTATCATTCATTTTATATTTATAATTTATCAATGCAATCTCTTGATTGTACCACGCAGAATCATCTTCTACAGCTACACTATTAGCACCTATTATCGCTTTGTCATTGTAATAGTCAAAATAATTGCTTTCATCTTGACTTCCATAATTTGAATCATAATTGACACCTATTATTATCGCACCATTTATAAAGTGTTTACTTGTTCTTTTATCAATGAGTTTCAAATAAGAATCTACAATAACCAAAGTTTCTTTTGGTATTTTTGGGTCTTTTTTGACTTCTAAAAATAACTTTTTTGATTCTTTGTAGACATTTGTCATAAAAAATGTTCGTGCCATCTCTAAGTTTACACGCATATTATCAGGTTTTTTAAATAAAAATCGTTCATAGGCACTCACTGCTTCATCAAAGCGTTTAATTTCATAAGCACTGCGTCCTAGATAAAAATTCAAATTTAAATCATTTTGTTTTGTACCAAGGAGTTCATTGAGTAATGTGTAGGATTTTGCATAATTTTTATTTTTAAAATACTCTAAAGCTGTTTTGTATTTTTCAAGAAAAGCATTGCTTGTATATTTTGTATTGGACAAAACTTGATTATGAGTTTCTAAAAATTGTAGTTTTTCATTGATAAAATTTGCATTTTTCAAAATCATATCAGGAAACCTATTTTGTAACTCTTTCCTAATTTGTTCCTTATTCGTGGCATCAATATTGACTACATAAATAACATAATAGTTATTGTTAAATGTAGTTATAAAGTCATAGTGTTCTAATGCTACCTCTGTATTAGCAACACATTCAAGACCGGAACAAGTACTGACTTGAAAAGATTCTTTGTTATTTAAAAGCATATCTTTCATAATATGTTTACTGTATACAAAAGAATTAAGAATTAAAAAAAATAATAAATATTTTACTAACATATAAGGTGACCTTTTTTTAATATAGATTATAATTATAACATGATTTTATATAGGTATTGTTATGATTGTGTTATCTTATGAAAATGATTATATAGAAATTTTTTATTATTGATAGTGAGTGTATGTTCAGATGAAAAGAAAAAAAGAATACAAAACTCTTACCTTTATCAAATTACTTATAAGAGTTAATCAAATGGCTTATGCTCAATTGCAGATTTATAAGGTTAGATACTAATATGAAGTATCATAACCCCTTAGCAAAGTAACTTTTTATCCCTTTTTTATTTCTCTATCTCTACAATAAAAATTTATTTTTAAGTTTAAAAAATACTACAATAGTTTTGTATTGAATAAATATAAATGGTATCATCAATAGAAAATATGCTAATGAATACTTATCTATAACGCCATTTAAAACCAATCCCATATTGATAAAAAACATCCCAAAAACCATCAATGCAACCCCTGGACAAATTAATGCAAAAGATACAGGTGATTTTTTATCTCCATCTACATATGCTTCAAAATACCTAAGCTTTTTCATCACGCTATAGCCTAAAAGTCCAAATATCATTTGTAATGCAACTACAAAACTTGTGAGTGTAAACAATGAAGCAGCCGATAAAGGGGTCTGAAAATGATGATCAAATCCAAAACTAATTCGTACAAATGTGATCCCTAAAAGTGTTAAAATAGGGATCATTATCCATAATGTTGGCGTAGTTTCAACCGCTATTCCATATTTAAACATCCCTTTAAATCCAAGAGTAAGTTTGATAATAAGTAATAAAAGAGAGATAGAAGCAAAAAATATTGAAGCAAATATTCCTATTGCATTGATCTGTATATAGTGACTCATAGCTCCAGGTGCTGCAAAACCTACAGCAATCATTGCAAATGCAAAAATAGAGATCATTTGAGAAAGATTATTGTTTTTTTCAAAATCAAAATTTCCAGTGGTTATTAGTCGTGAAAAATAGGTCATAAATATTTTAATAGCATAAAATCCAGCCACAGCAAATGCCATCAATGCAAAAGGAAACAGATACTCAACCACACTCCATAGTCCAGGGATAAAAACAGCTCCTAAGACAAAACATACATTGATAGTCATGGTCAATGTTAGTGGAATAGTCATTAAACTTACTTCGGCATTACTATTTAAAAATGGTTCAAAAGCAGAAGATTTTTTAAATGCAGCATACTCTTTGATGTTCCAAATCAAAAGTTTGAAATGTAAAACTGCAAAGGCCAAAATAAATACCAATGCAAATGCACTCACAAATGAGAGCCAACTCCCTTGTAAAAGTACAGGATACACAAAATCAAAAGTCGCCATAGGTGAATTTTTGTGAGGTACCAAAAACATAAGATACATATAAAATGAAACAGATAAACCACCTGCTCCTAAAGAAGATAAGAAATATATAGGAGAATACTTTTCTTTTAACATAATTGTCCTTTTTGTAAAATTCTTAAATTATAACAAAGTAATATTAATTATAAGTAATATATTCTATCTTATAAATATCTTTAATAATTCTTATGATATTATTTCCCATAAAAAAAGGGAGTTACAAATAGTAACTCCCTCCTTTATATTGTATATTATAATAATATTTATCGTTTTAGTTATGCACCAATCAAAGCATTTGCAGCAGCAATTGCAGCTTCATAATTAGGTTCGGCAGTAACTTCACTCACAAGCTCTTTATAAGTAACGACACCTTTTGTATCTATTACAAAAATTGCTCTACAAGTAAGACCAGCCAAAGGACCATCAGAGATTAAAACACCATATGCATTAGAAAAATCTCTATTTCTAAAATCTGAGCATACATCTAAATTTTTTATACCTGCTGTTGTACAAAACTTAGCAGCTGCAAAAGGGAGATCCATAGATACAGTTTTGACACTCACACCTTCAATTGAAGCTGCTTCTGTATTAAATTTTCGTGTTTCAGCATCACATACAGGTGTATCTAAAGAGGGTACTACGACTACTAATTGTACTGTATCTTGTACTCCACCTATTTGTTCATCTTGTAACATTGGATCACAGTTTACAACTGTTACAGCTGGTGCTAAATCCCCTACATTTATCTCATTGCCTACTAAAGTACATACTGTTTCTGTTTGAAAAGTTACTGTTGCCATTTAATTATCCTTTTTTTTTATGTTGTACCTAAGTTTAATCCAAAGTAAATAAATTTACTCTTAAAGTTATAACAGCTTTTTTATTTTATCAGGATACATACACCCCAGACAACCCTTTGAGTAGATTTTCTACATTGGCGTTGACATAGTATCCACTATCAAGTTCAACATCTCCAAGTTTTGATTTTATAGTAAGTACAACTTCTCTTTTCCCTTGATTTTGTGAAATAATATCAAATAACTCATACACTATTTTGTCATCTTCTGAAAACTCAATGGCGATATTTAAGGGTGATTGTATTTTTTCAACTTTTTTCCCTTTTTTGAGCTTTTCACTTTGTGCATCTCTTAAGGATTCTATTTTTTTCAGACTAAATTTTGTACCAAAATCATCTATCTTCACACCCACTTTAAAAGCAATAGGTTTTGTCAAATCAAAATCTTCTCGAAGCTCTTTTATACGATCTTCAAAAAGCATCAACTCTATATTACCGTGTAAATCCATGATAGTTGCTATCCCGAATTTGTTCCCTTTTTTGGAAACTTTTTCTACAATTGCTTCAATTTTCCCCACAAGTAGTGCTTCGCTTCCATCTGCTAAAGTATCTATCTCACTACTTAAAGTATATTGTATCTTATCGAGTGCTTCTCTAAATTCATCTAAAGGATGACCCGAAACATAAAATCCCAAAGATGCTTTTTCAAACTCTAAAATCTCTTTATCTGTATATTCAGGCATATCAGTAATAGTAATATTTACTTTTGTCATATCATCATCATCACCAAAAAGTGAACCAACTGCTTGTTTTTTAGCTTGTGCTGCTTTTCCTGCTGTTTCTACAATATCTTCTATTTGTAATAATAATGCTTTTCTTGTATGTCCAAACTTATCAAATGCACCTGATTTTATAAGTGCTTCAATAACTCTTTTGTTTACTTTTGAGCTATCTATACGAGAAACAAAATCACTCAAATCTTTAAAATCACCTTCTTCTCTTGAAGTGATAATAGAGTTAATAGCAACATCACCAGCACCCTTTAAAGCACCCATACCAAAAAGTACGACTTCATTATTATCTTCAAGCGTATCTGCTGAAAAAACTAAATAAGATTTATTGATATCAGGTGGTACAAGGTCATATCCCATATTTTTCACTTCATCCACATATTTTACAACTTTATCGGTATTGTCTTTTTCAAGGGTAAGAAGTGATGCCATAAATTCAGTCGGGTAATAGCATTTTAAATAACTTGTATAAAATGTCACCATTGCATACGCTGCTGAATGAGACTTATTAAATCCATAGCCAGCAAACTTTACAATCAGATCAAATAGCTCTTCACAATGCTTTTTTACATACCCTTTTTTTACTCCACCATCAGCAAATTCACCTTTGAGTCTGTCCATCTCCTCTTTGATCTTTTTCCCCATAGCACGACGAACCAAATCTGCTCCACCAAGACTAAATCCACCAATAACCTGAACAATTTGCATAACTTGCTCTTGATATACAATTACCCCATAAGTAGGCTCAAGTATAGGTCGTAAGGGTTCATTAAACTCATCGTAAAAATAGTTGATCTCTGCACGACCATGTTTTCTATCAATAAAATCATCTAGCATACCAGACTCCATAGGACCTGGTCTATACAATGCCAATACGGCAATAATATCTTCGAAATTAGATGGTTTTAGTCGCCTACACAAATCTTGCATACCTGTTGATTCTATTTGAAATAATCCAATTGTATTCCCTGTACAAATAAGCTCATATACATCTTTATTATTTACATCTTCAAGTGTAAAATCGATTTTTTTATTGTGTCGTTTCTCTATAAGTTGTAAAGCACCCTCGATAACAGTAAGTGTTTTAAGACCTAAAAAGTCAAACTTGATAAGATCGACATCTTCTACATATTTACCATTGTATTGAGTAGCAAGTGTATCTAAACCTGAGGGTTTAAATAGCGGTGTTTTTTTCCATAATTCTTCATTAGAGATAACAACACCTGCGGCATGTGTTCCTGCATTTCTGTTTAATCCTTCCAAAGCTAAAGCATATTCCCATACTCTAGCAGCTTTTGGATCCATAGCACATAGCTCTTGTATTTTTGGTTCTTTTTCCCACGAATCAGCTAAATTTATACCTAATTCATCAGGGATAAGTTTTGCCATAGCATCTGCTTGAGAATAAGGCATATCTAATACTCGTGCCACATCTCGTATCACACCTTTTGCTAATAATTTACCAAAAGTGATAATTTGAGCCACATTAGATCGACCATATTTTTTTACCACATAATCAATAACCTCTTGTCTTCTTGCTTGACAAAAATCCATATCAATATCTGGCATCGATATTCTTTCAGGATTAAGAAATCGCTCAAAGAGTAAACCATATGGGATAGGATCTATATCAGTAATTTTTAATGCAAATGCCACCAAACTTCCAGCAGCAGAACCTCTCCCTGGACCTACTGGAACACCTATAGATTTACCATATTCCACAAAATCCCAAACGATAAGCATATAGCCAGGGAACTTCATATTATTTATAATATCTATCTCAACTTGCAATCTATCTTTATACTCTTGATGTTTGGATTCATCTACGATTTTTAAACGCTCATCTAATCCACGCCAACACTCATCGATGAATAGTACTTTATCATTTTCAAGACTGTACTCTACATCAGGTTCAGGAAGTTGAAGTTTATGTACAATTGATTTTTCTCTCGTAAACTTAAAATTTGGAGGTGTTGGATCACCTAGTTTTATCTCAAGATTACATTTGTCGGCTATCTCTTGAGTAGCTTGAATAGCTTCTGGAATATCTGCATACAAAAGAGCCATTTGTTCAGGAGATTTTACATAAAATTCATGCACACTATGTCTCATACGATTTGGATCATCATAGAGTTTATTCATAGCGATACACATAAAAGCTTCATGTGCTTCGGCATCTTTTGGATTGGTATAGTGTGTATCATTTGTAGCTACTATCTTGATGCCAGTTTCTTGTGAAATTTGAATAATTTGTTTATCGATAAAGTGCTGATCTTTGATACCATGACGCATAATCTCAAGATAAAAATCATCCCCAAAAATATCTTTGTATTCAAGAGCTATTCTTTTGGCTTCTTCATATCCTTTGGCTCCATTTTTCACATTTCGAGGATTTGCAAGATTAAGATGCCAATTGACTTCCCCCTGAAGACATGCAGCCGAACAAATCAATCCAGCAGAATTTTCTCGTAGCAGTTTTTTGTTGATTCGAGGATAATAATAAAATCCATGCATATAGGCTTGAGAGCTTAAAAACATAAGATTTTTATACCCCTCATCATTTTTGGCATATAAACATAAGTGAAATCGTTGTTTAGTAGTTTTATCCCCTAGCTCATCTTGATTGTGAAGATATGTTTCCATACCGATAATAGGTTTGATACCCTCTTTTTTCATTGTATTATAAAAATCAATAGTACCGAACATATTACCATGATCAGTCATAGCAACACTTGTCATACCAAGCTCTTTAATTTTTTTTGCTAATACTTTGATTTTATTAGCACCGTCGAGCATAGAATACTCAGTATGGAGGTGAAGGTGTGTAAATTGTTGTGTTTCATTATTTGACATTTGGAATTTTAACTTATGTTAGATATGTTTTTGCTTTTTAGTCTTTAGTGTAGTTTTAATTAATAATATATTTTTCAGGTAATAATTTAAAATTTGTTAACTGCATAAAATCCAAATCAGATATATTATCTCCTGCACCTATTGTCATAATTGGTTCCAATTTTTTAATAAGATATTCAACGGCATATTGTTTATTTAAGAAATTTGGTAAAATTCCAAATGAATTATCATTTTCATACACATAAAAATCTGGATTTTCTTGTATAAACAGATTTAAAGTATTTCTGATTGTTGTAAGTATATTAGTATCATCTAAATTGTGCTTATTATAAATACTGATATAGTAGTTATCGATAATCTTTACTTGTACATGGACTTTTTCTTTTGTCAGTAAAGTATTGAGTTCATCACATGCTATATTCATTGGTTTTATTTTACTATATTTTTCTTCTATGATATTTGACCAGTTTGTATACTCTTTATTGTTACACAGTATTAAGCCACCAAAATTTAAAATGACATATTGTATTTTATCATTAGTGAAAAAAACTGTTCTTTTATATGACTCTAGGTTTCGAGCTGTTGTAGGGATAAAATTCATATTGGACTCTATAATCTTATCTATAAATATCTTGGTACCTTCATAAAAAAATGAGTTTTCATCACCTTCTTTTGTATATGAACCAACAACGACCTTTTTACTAAAGTCTGTTTTTCGTTTAGTCTGTATTAGAGTATCATCTAAATCACTAAAAAAGCATATTCTATTTGGCATATTGACTATTTCCTTTTATTTCTGGAGTATATTTTTGATGATTGCTAGTGTTGTATAGGGGAGATCTTGATCTTCGATTATAGATACATTTTTTTCTTTTGCAAGTTGTATGAGATGTGTAATATCTTTGGATTTGATATCTTTTACCATAATAATATAGGGTACTCTTCGTAATAATACTCTCGTACTTTCCCCAATACCTGGTTTGATATGATTTAAATCACTAACATCATATTTGTTCATAATCTTTTCTATATAGTTCTTTTTTGTAGTGATAAGTTTTTGGTTTTTAGATACTAAATCATTTGTAATAGTGGGTATGGTTTTTATATAATTAAGAATATCATCTACAAACCACAAACTCATATCATGTGGGAGATATTCCTCATAATATTTACATCCATGATAATCATCTTTTCCTATAAATTCACTATTAAGAATACTTCGACTTACAAGTCCAGATACTGTAGAGTTCAATGCAGAAGAGGGTATCAAATAATCATCATAATTCACAGCAAAATCAGAAACACCAGCAATATCTGAAATCACATAAAGTGTATCACTAATATTTCTCTCTTTTTCAATATTGTATTGTTTGATAAATTTTTTGAGTTCTCTATTGATCACACCTTTTCCTGTCCAGCCATCTATAAAAATAAATTTATCTTTTGAGTGATTATTATATATATAATCAAGAGCATTGTTATCTATCTCTCTATCCCTGATGATGGAGATTGAGTAATGTTTCACATTTCTCTTAAAAATCTCTTTTAAAACTCTTGTGAGTAAAACACCTATAGGTGTACCTGCACGCGCTAATGAGATTAAAACTATATTTTTTTGTTTATTTAGATGATAAGCAAGAGTCAATATATCGTTTGCAAACTTATTTTTATTTAATTTATATACATGATGAAATGTCTCTAAATAATTTTCAGTTGGTACATATTCTTGATTTATCATTTCAGAGTAGTGTTTTTTACCTGACTGTATCAGTTTTTCTTTTGCTTCTATCTCTGTAAAATCAATATCGATAACTTTCAATAAAATCTCTACATCCTCTTTTTTATAACTTCCACTAAACATTTGTATCCTTAAAAAAAATCTCTATTACTCTAAACTTATTTTCTAATTGTTGTTTCAAATCATAATTTGAAGCATTTGATGTCGTTTCATAACAAATAATAATATCATCATACTCTTTATCTATCACATTATATAAAAAATTATCGATATTTTCTGTATAGTTATCAAAAAAATCAAGCTTTGATATGATCTCACCATCTATATTGATAGGACTTCTTGTAGTTGATTGATAATATGTATCTATATTATTATTTTCTAAATGTAATGCTAATAAATAGGGTAAATAAGTAAATTCTGATGTTCCTAAAACTAAAACTTTTTTATTTTTAAACTTTTCAATAGATACATAGTCACCTATATTCTGATCTAGTTTTCCTATACCATATCTACTAAAATTATAAGGGATAATATCATCTAAGTTTTTATCTTCATTTGATATTGATTTTATAGTATTATTTACAATATGATTATTCTCTTTAAATCGATACTGTCCTTTATAAAGTGAGTATGTTTTAAAATTATTATATTTTTGTGTTGACCAATCAAGAATAGAATAAAGAGAAAAATCATCTACATTTTCAAAACTTTTTTGTAACTCTTTTATAAAATTATTGGCAGTATTTCCTGTCGTAATCTCATCTTCTATGAGAATAATTCTACGAACATTTTTGATCTTTGATTGTAACTCTTTGTCAAGAGGTTTATATAAAATATGAGAAGGTGCATGAGAGTGTTCTTCTTGAAATGAAAGCAAAATATCATGAGATGTTTTATATCGAGTTGTTTGGAGATAAAAGCTATTTGAAGAATTATACTCTTCAAATACCCCTTGACCCAAAGATACAGCAGCTTCTGCAAAACCAATAAATAGTGTTAATTTATCTGATTGAGGGATCAGATCTGCCATTTTTTTATGGGTTTCTTTTATTTTTTTTGGTCGTACTGGTAAATGTTTACCAGTGACTTTACTAATAAAAAAAAAACCTCTTTTTTTATTAATTCTGGAACCAAACGAAACAAGACTATTTAATTCTAAATTATCTTCTATATGTAAAGTTCCAGTTTTGAGATTAATCGTTCTCAAGTTTTTTTTCTTTGATAGAGTGCCATACAGCAATACCTATAAAAGTTATTCCGATTGTTCCTACTAACATCTCACTAATATGACCAAATATTTTATAAAACATCACTAAAGATAAAGCTAAAATAGCATAATTTGCACCATGTTCGAGGTATTTGAACTCTGTGAGTGTTTTCTTTTCAACAAAATATATAGTTAAACTTCTTACAAACATCGCTCCAATACCTAAACCTACCATAATAATAAAAATATTACTGCTCAATGCAAATGCACCAATAACACCATCAAAACTAAAAGATGCATCTAAAACTTCTAAATATAAAAATCCCATGATACCACTTCGCACTCCATCAGTACTAAATAAATCATCTAGTGATGCAATAATAGAATGGAGTAATACTCCAGAAAAATAAGCTAATGCGATACCATAATCTTGAGTAAAGTAAACAAGTAATATTCCTACAGATATTGAGATAATTAATTCGATATTATTTACCGTACCCATTTTACTTAAAGCTTTACTATCTTCTAATACTTTTATCCATTTATCTTCTCTATCTTCATCGAAAATAAAATCAAGAAATACCATCAAAAGAAATGAACCACCAAATGCAAAAATAAGTTTTTCAACACTTACTAATGTATCATGATATAGAGTAGGGTCTTTCACTGCAATATTAAATGTTTCGATCATACCCATTCCACTGGCAACTGCGACAATAACAATAGGAAATAAAAATCTCATCCCAAAGACTGCTATAGGTATACCATAGGTTATAAAGCGTTGTTGCCATTTAGGTTCCATAGTTTCAAGAACTTTAGCATTGACTACGGCATTATCAAAAGATAAAGAAACTTCCAAAATAGCTAAGAGTGCAGTGATATACAATGCATAAAACCCGCCTATATAAAAAGCGATTATTAAACCAATAACGGTTATGATAATTGAACTACGAAAATGTTTCATTATCTTAATGACCTCAGTATTTTTTCTTTCATCTCTTCTTCTAGTGCACAAACATTTCCATCTGCTTCTGAGATATAATCCAATAAATTTTCTATCATTGGAGGATATTCAGGGTAAGATTTTACTTTTGCTACTTCAGATAATAATTTTGCAATTTGTAAAGTCCATTTTGTATTATTATTTACTACTTTCACAAGAGTTTCAAGATGTAATTCATATAATTCAATTGCATCTTGAACCATTTCTAACTCTATAATTTCATCTATTTCACTAATTAAATCCATTGATGCTGTGATCTCATCTGTTTCTGCTTTTTTATCTGCCATAGTGATCAAAACTAAACTAATAACTAAAGAGTTAATAAATTTTTTCTCTTTAGAAAAAGTTTCTGGAGTATATTGTTTCACTTTTTTCGATGATTCTTTATACATCTCAGAAGCTTTTTGTTTGATTTTATCCCAATCCATAATTATCCTTAATTGTATTTAATTGTATTAAATTGTTTTTTAAATTCTTCTGGTGATTTAATAGCAGGTATCACCATTTGACTTTCTCCTGCACCATGTATGATTATATCTCCATAGTCAAATATTCTACCTAATATTGTTTGGTGAGTTTCTATTGATTCAATCCGTACTAAACCATAATCATATGTTTTTCGTCTAATAATCCCAGTTTTACCAACTATTCGAAAATTTGTAATCACAATTTCTGAAAACTTTTGATAAATATAGATAGGGATGAGTAAGAAACCAAGTGAGAATACTATCCACAAAAAATTGTCCCATAAAGCAAAACTACCTTCATACTTTATCTCTTCATTGTCGATTAGTGTACTTTCAACATAACCTGCCATAGTATCTCCTTGGTTTTAAATGAGTGATTATAAAAATTTAGTTCGCACACTTTCAAGTGTTTGTTCTAATTTTTTATCTTTTGTTGGTTCTCCAATAGCAGAAAATTTCCATTCCCCATTTCTACGATATAATTTTCCTAAAATCATAGCAACATAACCTGAAAATTTCGCATCACTAGCGATATCAAAAGTAGCTACTACATTGTTTACTCTATCAGGTGTCCCTTCATAAAGACGAATAGAGGCAAATGGAACAGTTGCAAAATCTTGACCTTGGTAAGAGTTCAATACAAAAACAACCTGATCAATATTTTGTGGAATTTTGTTTAGATCTAAAGAAACTACTTCATTATCTAGTCCATCATCTCCATCAATATCACCAGTTGTATCATCACCTGAATGTATGATACCAGACTCTTTTAAGTTACCAAAATAAACACAACCAGCTAGTTTTTTTGAATCATCATATAAACCAACAGATAAGTCCAAATCAACTGCTTCTTTTTTAGCGCCACCAAAAAAACCTTTTTTTTCAATAGCACCCCAATTGGCACCAACACAAAAGCTATTTAGTTTACCACCACCTGGTTTTTCAAGTGATATTTTTTGCCCTTTTACTAGATTAATTGCCATAATTATGCATCAATTCCGTAAGTATCACAAAAACCTTTGAGTCCACTGTTAAAACCAGAACCTTCAGCCTTAAATCTCCACTCACCACTTTTTTTGTATAAAGTACCAAATAATATAGCAGTTTCAGAAGAATAGTCTTCGTCTAATTCAAACTTTGTTAATTCTTTTCCATCAGCATCATTCAAAACTCTAATAAATGCATTTGAAACTTGTCCAAAATTTTGATTTCTTGATGCAGCTTCGTGAATAGTAACGGTGATCGCTAATGATTCATACTTTGCATCTATTTTTGAAAGATCGACTTTAATTACTTCATCATCACCATCACCTTCACCAGTTAAATTATCACCTTCATGTACAACAGAACCATCTGTACTTTTTAAGTTACCATAAAAAATAAAGTCTGTATCAGCTGTTGCTTTATTATTAGCGTCTAATAAAAAGACAGAAGCATCCAAATCAAAATCAGCTCCCGTATCTGTAGCATTTGTATCCCAACCTAATCCAATTTTAATATTTGTTAAACCTGGAGCCTCTTTTGATAGTGAAACTCTTCCACCTTTACTTAAACTAACTGACATAATATTTCCTTGTAATTTTTTTGTAAACTTATTATACTCTAAAAATATAATATTTTTGTTATAAAATTGAAATAATTTCTAAACTTTAAAAGATTAAGTAGATAAATATTCATTAAACCATTATTATTTATTTTATCTAATAAGATCTTACAAAAATACATTGGGAAAATGAAATATAAATAATATTTTTATATTTTTTGACACCAGAACTGATACATTCCACCAAACATAAATGGATTTTTTTGTTCAAATTCATTCCATTTGTCTAAATCATAGAGATCTTTTGATTCTAAAAACTTAGATTGAAAACTTTTAACCAATTTATCATCTTCAAATCCACAAAATTTTAATCCTAGTTTTTCTAAGGCATTTTTGATTTTTAGGATAGTAAATTGATGTTCTTGGACATGAAAAAGTAAATCTCGTATTTCACTATAACTATAAAAATTAGAACTCGCACATATATGCTGATGATGTTTTTGATTTGAATCGACTAATATATATCTAAAATCTCTTATATTTTCCTCTTTTAATTTAAACTCTTTTATCTCTGAGCGAATTTTAATAACATCATGTCTCGCTGATTCACTATACAAACCGATTCTCATCATACCCTCATGTCGTAAACAATCTGTTAACACTTGCCACCCTGCCAAAGGATCATTCATATGGTGCAAAACACCTGCACTTTCAATAATATCGAAGCGCTTGTTTAAACTATGAAGATCCAAAATATCAGACTGCATATATTTGATATTTGTAATATTTAACTCTTCCGTTTTTCGTTTTGCATAGGATAAACTACTTAAACTCAAATCAATGGCTAATACATTTGAATCTCTAAATCTTGATGCAGTAGCAATAGAATGTTGACCTGTTCCACAACCTGCTACTAAAATTTGACTAGTACCACTATCAACAAAAGAATCACTATTTGCATTGAGTTTAAATCTATTCACTAGCTCAGGCATAGTTTGTTGTTTGGCTTCAATAGAGGTATGTACCCAACGAGGATAAGGATTGCTCTCATATTGTTCTTGTACTTTTAGTGAAACATCATTTGTTATTTGTTGTGTACTTTGAATAGTTTTTTTGAGTTCTTGTTCTTTTCGAGGCTCTTTTAATTGTCTTAATTCTACTTCCGATAATTCAGAAGAAAAAACAATTTTATCTATCCAAGATAATTCATACAATGGCATATATGTTGCAAATATCACTATTTTCATAAGATTAGGCTGAAGACTCTTTGCGAGTGTATCGATTATTGATTGTTCTAACTTTTGTAATGCAATGTTTTCCTCTTGTGTAACTTTATAAATATATTCATTTGTAAAACATTGAAGTGCTAAGGAAGATAAAAAGTTTATTATAGAAGTATCTTCATTACTTATAATTTTATCAATATTTAACAAAGCCCATGATCTACATATCGTAAGGAGCATCTCTACTTCAAGATCTGGAATTATACTTAAATCCATGATTTTTAAAAAAAGTGGTATTTTTTGTATCTCTAGTATAGTATGTAAACTAGAAGAATATTCATCTTTTGAGCCATCATTATATAAAGCAGACTTATAATGTGTATTTAATTTTACTAGACTAGTAACAGCATTACTAATATCTTTTGGTCTAACAATGTAACTTTTATCCAAAATTTTCATTATGATTTGTTCTATATCATGGTCTTCTTTGGAAAATTGAATTTTGTATAATAATTTTACGAAATTATAATATATACCATCTTGATCAGGTTTTAATTGCATCGCTTTTTTAAAACTTACTAAAGAATCTTCTAATTTTCCTAATTTATTGAGAACAGTTCCTAGATGATTATATGTTTCAGCATTATTAGGTTGTAATCGAATAGATTCACGATAACTTAACTCTGATTCTTTTAATCTCCCTAATTCATTGAGTACGATACCCAGATTATTATGTGAATCATCATCATTTGGATTTAATGTTAAAGCTTTTTGTAAACAAGTAACAGCATTTGTATAATCTTTGAATATGTATTTTATAGTTCCTATAACTTTCCATCCAATGGCATGGTTTGGATTATTTTGTATGGCTTGATTTGCTAAACTTAAGGCTTCTTTATATTTTTGCGTATTAAATAGTGATATTATTTGACTGTCGATGTGAGTTGATTGGTGTAATTTTTCTGCATTTGTTAATGACTCTTGAAATTGTACATTTTTAGGATCAGCTTGCAATGCTTTTTTAAAAAAAGGTATCGCTATTTGCAATTTATTGTTGTTTATACACAATATCCCAAAATTATGATTTGTGTCAGGATGATTTGGTTCAATTTGTAAAATTTTTTTATAAAGCTGTTCTGCTTTTATAAAGTTGTTATTTTGATGTGCTGTAACTGCTTTTTTTAAAGTTTTATTTATATTTATTTTAGGCATTTAAAATTATACCTTAAGAAGCATAAAAAAAGGCTAGCAATTTATTGCTAACCTTTTTTTCTATAGTAAAAACTATATTCTAAACAAATGAGATGTAAGCCATTTGTGTAGCATCACCACGTCTGATTCTAGTTCTAACGATTGATGTATATCCACCGTTTCTATCAGCATATTTAGGTGCTAATTCTGTTACAAGTTTATTTGTAGCAGTTTTACTTTGTAATGCAGCAAAAACTAATCTATGTGAATTTAAATCACCAGATGCAGCTTTTGTCACTAATTTTTCCATATATCTTTTTAATTCTTTAGCTTTAGGCACAGTAGTTTCAATTTTTTCTCTTTCGATCATACATATTGCAAGATTTGCTAATAATGCTTTTCTATGAGAAGATGTTCTACT
>Ga0193961_1000119_pt1 | contig 30651 bp, 21 predicted proteins | sample FB_4_MG_FD_140371 | JGI IMG/M metagenome (GOLD analysis project Ga0193961, IMG submission 140371) | Microbial mat bacterial communities from the Broadkill River, Lewes, Delaware, United States - FB_4_MG | ecosystem: Environmental > Aquatic > Freshwater > River > Microbial mats | place: USA...
AATAGAAACAAAGAACTACAAAGGATGGATATTTGGGAATGAAAAATCAAAAAACTGGACTGTTACAAACTATAAAAAGAAAAATCAATTTCAAAATCCTATACATCAAAATTACAAACATATAAAAGCCTTAGAAGAAATACTGAAACTAGATATTAAAAGCTTTGTATCTATAGTTGCATTTATGGGAGAGTGTACTTTTAAAACAGATATGCCAGACAATGTATTTCAAGGTAATCAATACATAAAATATATAAAGTCATTTGATAAAGCTATATTTAATCCAGGGCAAGTAAACATAATAATAAAAGACATAGAACGTAAAAGACTAAAAAGAGGTTTTAAAACTGATAGAGAGCATGTTAAAACTTTGAGGAAATAAATTACTTATATCTTTAATTATTAAAGATATGGTACAATTACAATAGTGGAGTGAGAGCATAAGCTCCCACATTTTAATATAACGGTATTGCGAGTACCATTAAAACCACTATTATAAGAATGAGCTTCACAGCACATCTCCTTCCTTGGAGATACCCTCAACAATCCAAATCCCATTAAACACCCACGCAAAAAGGAAGATATACTGCTTGTACACGTGGAAGTATATCATAGTTAATTAGTATGATTTTTTCAAATCCCCCCGCTGGTACCACTAACTTTAAAATAATTAGAAACTTTACTTATAAAACTACTTTAACTTGATTTTTTCCATCTTCTTTAGCTGTATAAAGAGCCTTATCTGCTCTATGAACTAACTTTGTATAGTCATCATTTTTTTTATAAGAAGAAACACCAAAACTACAAGTTTGTGCCTCAACTTTTGGAAAAGCATGTTTTTGAACCTCTACCATAAGTTTTGTTGCTAAAGATTCTGCATTTTTAGAATCAGTTTCAGGACAGATCACTAAAAATTCTTCACCACCCCATCTACCAAGTATATCTGTTGTCCTTATATTGTTTTTCATGATCTGTGTTATCTGGATCAAAACTTTATCCCCAACAATATGACCATATGTATCATTAACACTTTTAAAATTATCCACATCTACCATAATCACAGATAAAGTACTTCCGTAACGATTTGCCCTGACAAGTTCATATTCTAGTAAAGAATCTAATTTTAAACGATTATATACTTTTGTAAGTGAATCAATTTCAGAGAGTTCTTTCAACCTTTGTTCATATAGTTTCTTATCTGTAATATCATAACAAGAACCTATATAACCTAAAAAACTTCCATCCAAATCAAAATATGGTCTTCCATAGTCTAGTATCCAACGATACTCTCCATCACTGTTTTTTAAACGGTACTCCATTGAAAAAGGTTCTTTTTTATCAAAGTTTGAAGTATATATTTCAGAACAGTGTTGAATGTCATCTGGGTGGACACCTTCTAGCCAACCATTTCCATACTCTTGTTTCATAGTTTTTCCAGTAAACTCTAACCATGTTGTATTAAAATAATCGCATAGTTTTTCTTTATTTGCTCGCCAAATAAGAGCTGGAAATTCTTCAAGAATATGTAAGTACAACTCTTTTGCTTTATCGATCTCTATCTGTTTATTTTTTAGTTGTTCATTTTCATATTGTAGAGCTTGAATCTCTTTTTGTAATTTTTCAACTGTTTCTTTTTCTATTGTATTTTTCAACTGAAACTTCCCCTTTCTTCAGCTTTATCTACACACATATAACACATTATATTAGCTATAGTATAAAGTTTTTATTAAAAACATACAAAAACCACACTTTAAAAACAGCTAGCTAAAAAAGGGATGATGTAACAGTTTCAACTACATATTATGTTTTAAAAACCTCTAGTTTAGTGTTAAGATCAGTTGTCAGACTGCTTAGATGTTCAGCTGCTGCTGCTATTTCCTCAACACTTCTAGCATTTGTAGAAGATATACTATTTATCTTTTCTACACTACTTACAATTATATCTACACCTTTACCAGTTCTTTCAAAATCTTCAACAGTTTTATCACTTGCAGAAACTGTAGTGTTTACAAGTGAAACAGTTGTGTTAATCTTGTCTTCTACTACATCTGCCAACTCTTGAATCTCATCTGAGTTAGAACTAATTTGAGTAGATACAGTATCTATTGATTGTACAAGTATGCTTATTGTAGCATCTATCTCTGCTAATGTTTTTTGTGTTCCCTCAGCAAGCTTTCTTACTTCATCTGCAACAACTGCAAACCCACGCCCATGTTCACCTGCACGTGCAGCTTCTATGGCAGCATTTAAAGCAAGTAAGTTTGTTTGATCAGCAATGTCAGATATAACATTAAGTACAGTTTTAACCTCTTGTGCATCTTTTGAAAGAGAGTCCATACTATGAGAAAGTTCCACTTCAGCTTGTGAATTTTCTTGAACTTTTGATGTCAAAGAGATTATATAATCTCTAGCACCTTCTAAGTTTTCATTTGCCTTAGCAATATCATCCTTAGAGCTTTTAGCATTAGAGATAGCATTTACTATTTCTGACTGTATATCTTTAGCTTGGTTAGTCGCATTATTAACTATCTCAACAGAATTTTCAACATTATTTCCAACACTTAATGATGTTGTTGATAATTCATGAGATATAGAAGCATTTTCACTTGCTGAATTTTTTGTGCTGTTTATAATATCACTCATAGCATCTAAAAACTTGTTAAAGTGTTTTGTTAATTTTCCTATCTCATCATTTGAATCATTTACACATCTCATAGAAAGATCATTATTTGAAACAGATCTATGCATTAGTTTTTCAAGTTTTAGTATTTTTTCAAATATTAATTTTTTAAGAAGTAAAAATATAAGCATTTGCATTAAAAACATTAACACCACAATGAAACCTATTGACTCATAAACCATTTGCTTAGATGTATTTATAGTACTTTCTACTTTTTGTATATCTTCAGCTACCAAAAATATACCAAGTATTTCATCTTTATAGTTTTTAATATTTTCATAAGTATAATAGTATTTTGAACTTATATAATAACCATCTTTTTTAAGAGCTTTCATATCAATTTTTTTAGCATCACTCAAAAAGTCTTTTTGTATAAACTTCTGAGAAATTTTATAGTTCGCTACACTTTGTGCATTTTTTGCTTTTGTTGCAACCGAAATAAGAGAATCATCCATTAAAAATAAAAACTCTTTACCTTTAGCATCAAAACTTTTTGCTACTGAATTTAACCCCTGAATAAATTCTAACGAGCCATTATAGTTTCCATTTTCAAATATAGGTGCAATACCCCTTAAAACTAAACCACTTCTACCAGCTTCAAATGAAACAAATGGTTTTTTACTACTTTTAATCTCTAAAAGTGTATCTCTAAAGGAGCTAAGATCATCACCAAACTTCTCAGGAGCCCATCCTCTTACAAAAGATTTTGTATCTTTTGTATGTATGTGAACTTTTATATTTTTGTATTTAGTATTATCTTTAAACTTCTTACCAACTTCACTTAAGATATCTATAGCTAAATCTCTATCATTATTTAAAATTGCAGTAGATATATTTTTGTTATTTGCAATAGATATTGCATTACTTAAGCCAACATCTTTTTTTGATTGAACTTTAGTTTCAAGTAAATCTATAAGCTCCAGTCTCTTCTTTTTTAACACTTCTTGCTCAATATCAGATGCTTTTGAGAGTAAAAAAACACTAGAAATTACTGTTAGTAGTATCCCTATAATAGATGTATATATAAACACCTTGAGACTAATTGATAGATTTTTCATGATTAGCATACCTTATACTTAAATTATGTTAATATTATAATATGTTAATTATTAAATACTACTTTTTTCATATCACAACTTGATTTCTACCACATTTTTTTGCTTCATATAGTAACTCATCACACTCTTTATATATCGCTTTTGTAGTGTCACTAAGTTTTAATGGGCGGAAAAACATACCTATAGATGCTGTTACATAGCCTTTGTTAGAATTTATTTCATGCTCTATTTTTAGTGATTCTATAGCTTTTCTAATTTGCTCAGCTAATAATAACGCTTCATTTTTTGATCTGTTCTGAGCTATAATCCCAAACTCTTCACCACCAAGTCTAAATGCAAAATCACCAGATCGCTTTGTAAAACTATTTAATACTTTACCAATCTCTACAAGAACTTTATCACCATCTTGATGACCATATGTATCATTGTAGTTTTTAAAATAATCCACATCAAGCATCATAAATAAAAAATTTAAGTTAGATCTTTTTACACGGTTACACTCTTGTTCAAAGACATCGTTAAAGTGTCTACGGTTAAAAAGTTGTGTAAGTTCATCATGTATAGCTATTTCTTCTATCTTTTTTTGAAAGGTTATATTTTGTCTAACCGCAGTGTAACCAACTTTTTTTCCATTATCATCAAAGTCTGGTACTATTGTCACATCAGACCAATAAAGTTCACCATCTTTAGATTTATTTTTGATTTCACCTTTCCAAGTTTTATTATTTGAAATAGTATTCCATAGTTCTTCATAAAGCTTTTTTGGCATTTCACTAGACTTAGTAATGCTATGCTTTTTACCAATAAGCTCCTCCTTTGTATACTTTGAAATTTTTTCAAATGCTTTTGATACTGTGATTATTTTTCCATCTAGATCAGTTGAAGAAGAGATTACGTTTTCGTCCATTATTTCAGCGTAATGTTGTATTTTTTGTTCTATTTTTTTTGTCTCGGTAATATCTTTTGTATTAAGTAGTAATGTTTTTTGATCTGGCATTAAAGAAACTGACATATTTACATATATATTTTTTCCATTAACATTACATTTTCTTTCAACATTCTGTATTTTCCCACTTTTAGCAGAGTCTACAAAATAATTATACGAATCATCATATGAAAGTTCACGACAGCTTTTTGTATAAAGTTCCTCTTTTGTATAACCTGTTATTCTCTCATACGCATCATTTACCAGTAAAAAATTTGTTGATAGATCAGTCAAAGCTATTCCATCATATGATTGTGAAAAAATCATCTCAAATTCTTGTGTTTTCTTAAGTATCTCATTGTTCTTTTTTTCTAATTCTTTGATACTGTTTTGTAAAGATCTATTTAGTGAGTGAACTTTTAAGTGAGTTTGAACTCTAGCTAAAAGTTCTTCTTTTACAAATGGCTTATGTATATAGTCTACTGCACCATATTTAAACCCTTTAACCATGCTCTCAGGATCACTTTTAGCAGTCAAGAATATAACTGGAATTTCTTTAGTTACACTATCTTCTTTTAATTTTTTTATAACTTCATAACCGTCTATTTCTGGCATAATAATATCTAAAAGTATTAATGAAGGTATATTTTTTTTAGCTAAGTCCAATCCCTCTTTAGGATCCGTACTAATAGCTAAGTCATACTTCTTACTTAAAACTTGAGCTATAAGTGAAATATTAATCGGTTCATCATCTATAATTAGTATTTTTTCTTTACTCAACGAAGGCTTCCTTTTATGTCTTCAAGTATGTTTTTAGCTTCTTTATAGTTAAAAAAGTCTATAGAATCTTTTAACTTTTTCATAACTTGAGTATCGTTATGTGGGAGTGCATCGTATAATTTTTTTGCTTCATTATCACTTATAAAACTGCCAGTAACAAATTTTTCTATAAACTCATCAATAATGTGTATAATATTCTCTTTACTTTGTCCATCTTCTTGCGCTATATATTTTTCATCTTCACCTAAATACTCAATTTCTTCTAAAACTTTGCGTAATTCATCTACTAGTTGTTCCAAAGATTTTTTTCTAAATTCACTGGACTTGTTTTCATACATAGATTTTGATATCTCATATAGTTTCACAATAGATAGGTTTCCACTCACACCTTTTAATGAGTGCATCATATCATCAAACTCTTTAGAATCAAGGTCACATTCTTTAATAACTTCTATTTTATTTTTATAACTTTCATAAAACTGTAAAAGTAGTTTCTCAACTACATCTTGATTATTATTTACACGATTAAGAAGTTCATTCATATTTATAGAGTTTATATCTAAACTTTGTGTATATTCATCTTTAGAATCTTCTTTATTTTTAGTTTGAAAATAATTTTTAATTACCTCTGCTAATTTTTCATAAACTATAGGCTTAGCAAGATGCCCATCCATACCAGCTTCTCCAGTAAGTTCCTTATCTCTTTTCATAACTGCTGCACTTAAGGCTATTATCGGTGTTATGGTATCAAATTTTCTTATGTTTTTAGTAGCTTCAAATCCATCCATGTTTGGCATTTGAAGGTCCATAAATATTATATCGTACTTGTTTACACTTGCTTTTTCATATCCCTCTACTCCGTCATTTGCTATATCTACAATAAAACCTATATTTTCTAAAACACTTCTTGCAACTATTTGATTAGTTTGGTTGTCTTCAACTAAAAGTGCTTTCTTACTCTCTGTTAGTTCTATACTTTGTTCAGAATAGGTGGCTTTGTTATTAAAGTTATCTACTTTATCTTTAGTATATTCAAGTTCAAGCACAAACCTAAATGTACTACCCTCACCTTTTATACTTTCAAAATCTATATCACCATTCATAAGTGATACCAACTGTTTAGATATTGCAAGTCCAAGGCCAGTTCCGCCATACTGTTTTGTGGTAGAACTATCTTCTTGGTTGAATGCTTTAAAAAGTTTTTCCTGATTCTTTTTTTCTATACCAACACCACTATCTTTTACACTAAACTCTATTTTCATAGTTTTATCTGTTTTTCCTAAAAGGTTTATATCTAGTTTTACAAATCCTTTATGAGTAAACTTGAGTGCATTACCTATAAAATTATTAAGTACTTGAGATATTCTCAAGTTATCACCTATAAGAATATACTCTATTTTAGGATCTATGTTTAATTTAAAATCTAAACCTTTTTCATCTGCTTCATATTCAAATAGATTAGAAATATTTTTAGCTATATCGCTAAGATAAAATCTCTCTTTAACTATATCTAGCTTACCTGCTTCTATTTTTGAGTAATCCAAAATATCATTTATGATATTTAAAAGTGACTTTGAAGACTCCTTAGCTTTAGTTAAATAATCTTTTTGTATATCATCAAGATTCGTATTTAAAACTATGTCAGTTAAACCTATAACCCCATTAAGAGGTGTTCTGATTTCATGGCTCATATTTGCTAAAAATTCAGATTTTGCTTCGTTTGCTTTTTGAGCTTTTTGTTTTGAGTCTATTAGTTCTTGTTCTATCTCTATTTGTTCAGTAATATCCCTTACAGAAGCATATATATAGTCCACTTCATTGATCTGAATTTTAACAGCCGTTATACCAGCTTCGTACGTTAAACCATCTTTTCTTATATGAGTTCTTTGTATATAAACGGGTTCATAGCCAACTTTTGAAATAATGGCTTTATACTCTTCTACTGTTTGAATCTCTACATCCCAATCATAAGGATTTAGATTTAACATCTCTTGATCATCATAACCCAATAATTGTTTAGCTCTTAGATTATACTCATGTAGTTTTCCGTTATCTGTGTTTATAATTAGAATTGCATCAGATGCATTATTCATAAGATATTCGTACTTTTTTCTCTCATCTTCTATTTGTTCTTGTAATTGTTTTTGAACAGTTATATCTCTAAATGAAGCATATAAATAACTTTCTCCTAAAATATTTACAGCAACAGCATTCACAAGGACATCAATTATTTTTCCATTTTTTAGTTTATGTTTTGTCTCAAACTGATCCCAACCTTTGTTCATTATATTTTCTTGGACTTGTTTTATTTTTTCATTATCATGAATAACTTCTAATTCATTTACGTAAAGTTCATAAAATTCTTCTTTGGAATATCCATATGATTTACACGCTGTAGGGTTAGCATCTACAAATCTTTGAGATTTAAGTTCTATTAAAACTATTGAATCTAGAGAGTTGTTAAAAATTGAACTAAATTTTGCATTTGCTTTTTCTACCTCGATCTCTGATTTTTTGCGTTCATCTATATCTGTGTGTGTACCTATAATTCTTAAAGGTTTTCCATCTTTATCTCTTTGAACAACGACTCCACGATCAAGTACCCATTTGTAATATCCGTCTTTGCAAAGAATTCTGTGCTCATTTTGATACTGCTGTGTTTTACCATCTAAATGTTCATTTAGCTTTTCATAAACATTTTTGATATCTTCAGCATGAACCCTTTTTTCCCATTCTTCTAGTTCATTCTTAATTTCATCTTCTTTAAATCCAAGCATAGTTTTCCATCTTGGAGAAAAATAAACTTCATTTGTTTTAATATTCCAATCCCAAAGACCATCACCACTACCATCAACAGCAAACTTCCAACGAAATTCACTATCTTCTAGATCTTTTGTTTGTATAGCTACTTTCTCTTCTAAAGATTCATTTAATTCTTCTAGCTCATATGTTTTCGCTTTTACTTTCTCTTTCAATATTTCTTTTTGAATTAAAATATAATATATAAATGAAAAAAGTATTACCAAAAATAAAAAAACCAATATGTTTATATTAGCTTTCGTTTTTAGTGTTTTATCAATTACTGGTGAGCTATTGTATGATACTATCCACGCTACCAAATTATTTTCTAAAGCTCCAAAAATTGGATAAAAAGAGATAGACATGTTTTTCATGTTATAAGTACTATATATTGAAAATTTCTCACCTTTTTTTAAAAGATTTTCAATTTTGTCTTTTTTTGCAGATATTCTTTTACTGTTCTCAACTATACACTGCTCATATGAATGAGTATCTGTCATAGCTATCATATACTTATCTGATTCACTACTTTCATAGTACTTTAATATAAGATCGCTTCTAGTCCAAGCTTTTGCAAAAAGCACCTCTTTACTAACTAAAAAATGTGTATGGATATTGTTTATTTTTGTAAAAAAAGTTTGAAGTAGTTCACTTGAAAAAGATATTTCTACAGCACCTAAATGTTTAGAGTCTTTATCAATAATAGGATATGAATTTCTAAATGCATGAGCAACTCTTCCTTGTTGAAAACCTCTTACAGGTTTTAGTGTTTTATTTACATATGCAAAATCTGCCCTTACTCCTGTTAGATCATCTCCAAATTTACTTTTTTTATGCATTCTTAAAAAAGATACATTGTCTGGAAATACAAAATGATACTGCAAAACACCACTTTTTTTATAAAGCTTATACTTTTCATTTAACAACTCTATAGTTTTGTTTCTAAGTTTATTTAACTCTTTTTTATTATTATTTTTTTTTGCTATATTTGCCTTTTGAACAATCTTGATCAACTCTTTATTGTTCATTGTTTCTTCATATGCAACATCAGATATTGTATTTTGGTTATAAGTTAAAACTTTATAGTATGTTTCTATTTTGTTTAACTCTCCATCAAGAATAACCCGTATGTTTTTGTCAGTACTTATCTCAACAAACTTTATCAAACTAGTTAAAGAAAATAAAAACAGTACAAAAAGTACAATAAAATATTTCATTCTAAACAAAGTACGTCTTTTTTATTTTTTCTAAAGTATCTTTAGCAGTTTTATAATCAAAAAGGTCTATTTCACCTTTTAAACTATTTTGAGTTTCTAAATCTACAAAAGTACCTAAACATTCATATAACTCTTCAAGTTCTTTATCATTCATAAAACTTGCATTTGAGAGTTTATCTATATAGAAATCTATAGTTTCTAAAGATTGTTCTTTTTCAAAGATCTTATTATTCTCTTTTTTATTATCATCTTTTAACATAGAGAGTTCGTCTAGTATCTCTTGTGTAAGTTTTATAAGTTCAGCCATATTTTCTTCTCTAAAACTTTTGTCTTTATTTTCGTATACAGCTTTAGATAGTTCATACAACTTTGTCATAGAAAGGTTGCCGCTAACACCTTTTAACGCATGCATCATATTGTCAAACTCTTTTGAGTCAAGATCACTTTTTTGAAGTTTTTGGGGTGTATCATTATACTGATCATAAAACTGTATAAGAAGTTTTTTTGCTATATCCTCATTGTAAATCACACGTTCCAAAAGTTCATCTATATCTATACCATCAATCTTATATATAGAACTTTTACCTTTTTGCACCTGCTTTTCTATGTCTACTTTCTCATCTGCTTCAAAATATTTCTTTAAAATATTTTGCAACTGTGTTAAGTCAATAGGCTTAGCTAAATGTTCTTCCATTCCTGCCTCTTTTGTAAGCTCTTTATCTTTTTCCATAACAGCAGCGCTTAATGCTACTATAGGTGTAGCAGTATCAGTCTCTCTTATCTTTTTAGCAGCTTCAAATCCATCCATATTTGGCATTTGAAGGTCCATAAATATTATATCGTAGTCATTTTCACTCGCTTTTTGAACACCCTCTAATCCATCATTGGCTATATCTACCCTTAATCCATAATTTTCTAAGTTTTGCTGAGCTACAAGTTGATTGATTTCATTGTCTTCTACTAAAAGAGCGTAACCGCTAGTTTTAAAATTTTGTGTATCATGAGTTATAGTTTCAAGTTCATCTTCACTACCTGTTAAAGCATCATATATCGATGAAGCTGTTAAAGGTTTGTAAACAGCTGCTTTAACATCTAGTTTATGCTTTAATATATTTGTTTCAATCTCAAGTCTGTTTGCATACTTAGCTGAAACAATAACTTTAGCACCTTGCTTTATAGAGTCAAGTTTATGAACATATCTTAACTCATCTATCTCATCTGATAAAAAATATACAATTATATGCTCTACTTTAAATTCTTTTAGATAATTGATTGCCTCATCAAATCCCCTAAGTTTTACACTTTTAACTCCTAAGCGTTCTACTTTTTCTTTAAAGTTTATTCCAATTTTTTCACTATTGCATATAACTAAAACATTATCATTTTCTAAATTATGTTTTGTTAAAAAACGATCCGGAGACTTGTACTGTAAATTTACAGTAAAGTAAAATTCACTACCCTCACCTTCTTTGCTTACAACACCAATCTCACCACCCATTAACTCAACAAGTTTTTTAGATATACTAAGTCCAAGTCCAGTTCCACCATACTCTCTTGTATTTGATGCATCAACTTGAGAAAAAGATCTAAAAAGTTTGTTTTGCTTCTTTTGCGATATACCTATACCTGTATCTATAACAGAAAATATAAGCCTACACTTATGGTCTTCCATACTTACAAGCTCAACATAGATACTTATAGTACCTTTTTTAGTAAACTTAAGAGCATTTCCTATCAAGTTTGTGAGAACCTGCTTGATTCTAAATGGATCACCAACAAGCACGTTATGCGCGTTGGGAGATATTTCACAAGAAAATAAAATATCACTTTCATTTGCTTTATATGTAAAAAGTTCCGATAGTTCATAAAGCATACTATCTAGTTTAAAATCTATAGATTCGATCTCTATCTTATTTGCTTCTATTTTTGAATAATCAAGAACATCATTAATGATCTGAAGTAAAGCTTTAGAAGAGTTTACAGACTTTCTTAAATAATCTATTTGATGCGGATTAAGATCTGTTTTTAAAACTAACTCTGTTAATCCTATGATCCCATTTAAAGGTGTTCTGATCTCATGAGACATATTTGCTAAAAATTCAGACTTTGCTTTGTTTGATTCATCAGCATGCTCTTTTGCGATCTCTAGCTCATGCTCTTTTTGTTTTAAAAGTGTAATATCAACAATATAACCTATAAAATGTGTTATTTCTCCATGCTCATCTTTTTGTGTAACGGTATAATCAAGTACCCATTTAATAATTCCATCTTTTGTAACAACACGATAAGGTTTATGTATAAAAAAGTCACTCTTTGTTTCAACTTCTTCATTAACCTCTTCCATAACTTGCTTTAAATCATCACCATAAATAGTGTCAGAATACATAATGTTAGAACTTAAAAAATCTTCTTTAGTATAACCTAAAAACTTATTCACACTTCCTGAAACATATTCAACACTCCAACTAGGGTCATTTCTCCATTTAAACAATAAAGAATCGCCTTTATCAAAAAGTGATAATAATGTTTTTTGCTCATCTAAAAGTTCACTATTTACTTTGTTTAACTCTAAAAGCTCTTGTTCTTTATGTTTCATCTCTGTTAGATCATATTTTGTACCATATGCTAAAGATGGTTGTTTATTTTCATCGTATGAAATAACGTAGTTTACAAGAACCTGTTTTACCCTACCTGTCCGAGTATGCATCTCATACTCAAAACTAGATACAAAATCTTCAGACTTTTGTTTTATTTTTTCAAAAGCATCCAAAACTATTTGTTGACTTTTAGATGGTAAAAACTTTTTAAAGTTAGTCTCAATATCCATGAAATAGCCACCTTCAGATTGAGCATCCGTATCTAAAAATTTATAATACAGATCATTGAGCTTAAAAGTTTTAGTCTTTAGATCAAGCTCCCAAAAAGCCATTCCAGATATCTCAGCCGCAAGCTCTAGTTGCTTTCTGAATTTTTTTTGATTTTTTTGTATGAAAACTTCTTGAGTAACATCTATTCCAACTGTGATCAAATATTCCACTTTTCCATCATGATCACATATGAGTTTATTTGACCACTCAAAAATTCTCTCTTCTCCATCCTTAGAGATCCAAGAATTTTGTTTTTTCTCTACTAACTCACCGTCTTTAGCTTTCAAAATAACAGTTGTAACATCATCTATAGATGCTCTTGGAATAAATCTTTGCCAAAAATATGGTTCTGAAGAGATCTCTTCTTGAGTATAACCTACAAATTTTTTACCAAACTCATTTAGCCTTACCATTACTCCATTTATATCTATTAGTGCTACTACTGCATTAGTGTTATTTAAAATATTTTCAAGTAAAGCTTTTTCAAAGTATGTATTTTTTTCTGCAATTTTTCTTTTGGTTATATCATTTATTATAGATATGTATCTTTTTAGTTTACCATTTTTACAGATTGGTGTTACAGATACACCTGCCCAAAAATTTGTTTTATCTTTTTTATATAGCAATGCTTCATATTCAAATGGTTGATGGGTTTCTAATTTGCTTGTGTTTAACTCAACTGTATACCTATCAGTATCTTTACCATACAAAATATTTGCATTTTGTTCAAACATATACTCTTTTGTATATCCTGTAATTTCTTCAAATCCTTTATTTGTGTAGATCACCTTACCTTTATGGTTTGCGATCATAACACCGTCTGATATATTTAGTAGTACATCATCCTTTAACTCTTGGTCTTCCATATATCTTTTTAATATTCTTGATACCATATATGTTAGTAAAAATCCAAGAATTATAAAAATCCAAGCATTTATATTTTCTCTAATTGGCTTATAATCATCTTTTCTATCTATCTCAAAAAACCATCTATTTCCATCCACATCAACTTCAATAATTTTATGAAATTTTTTATTGCTACATTCTTCTTCATTTGAACTATACAAAACATTACTTTTATCTATAGATTTTGCATACATTGTTACATCTACTATATTTAAAGAGCTAGATATTGTTTTGAGTAAAAAATCTTTTGTACGAAAAACAGCATATACAAACCCTTTTATAGCTTTATATCTTTGTTCTTTAGTCTCTATAGGCATATCTTTGTGATAAAGTGGAGTATAAAGTAAAAAACCGGCTTGTTCATCTATACCGTTTTCCTGAACCAATTTTACTTTAGAACTAAGTGCAGGTAAAGTAGTTTCTATAGCTCTTCGCATAGCTTTTTGTCTAGTTTCTTGCGAATACATATCATAACCGAATGCTCTTTGGTTTCTTTTATCAAAAGGCTCAAGGTATATTATTGATGTATACATATCTCTTTTACCCTTAGGAAATACATCGTAGTTTTTAAAACCTTTATCTCTCATTTCTTCAATATGTTGTTTAAGGTTTTCACCCTTTATAACTACACTATAACCAATACCTTGAATACCAGGATAGTACTTTACTAAAGAAAGTTTTTGTATGTAAGTTCTAAACTGTTCTCTTGTCACACTGCTAGAAGAAACTTCAAAAAGTCCTTTAACTCCATATAAAACTTGTCTATATGCTTCCATCTTATTGTCTATACTTGAAACTATGCTTTTTGAAAGAGATTCAAACCTTACAATCTCTTTTTCTAGCCTTATAGTATTTTTTTTATATGTATCAAAACCTATTAAAATACTTACAAGTATCCCAAGTGTAATAGCTAAATAATATGTATTTTTATTTAATTTAAAGTTTTTCAACTTTTATCCTCTAGTTTGTCTCTGATCTCTAAGAACTTTTCTAAGTTTTGAAAAAATATATCTATTAGTTTTGGATCAAAATGGGTACCCTTCTCTTTTTCAAACAACTCTAATATATGTTCAAGTTCCCATGCTTTTTTATAAACTCTGTCATGCCCAAGTGCGTCAAACACATCAGCCACAGCTGTTATTCTACCCTCTATCGGGATATCTTCACCTTTGAGTTTATTTGGATAACCTGTTCCATCCCACTTTTCATGATGTGTATATGCTACAGTTGCAGCTGTTTGAAGTATATCTCTACTTGAATGCTTAAGCATATCATAACCTAAAGATGAGTGTGATTTCATAATATCAAACTCTTCAACTGTCAGTTTTCCAGGCTTATTTAAAACACTATCAGGTATCCCAACTTTCCCTATATCGTGCATTGGTGAAGCCTGCTTTAAAAGATTAGCTTTTTCTTCTGACATCCCAGATAGTATTGCTAAAAGATATGAATACTCAGCTACACGTTTTACATGTAAACCGGTCTCCTTTGATCTTGTTTCACCAATTGCGCCCATAGTTAAAACGACTTCTTTTTGGGTTAGTTCAATCTCTTCGTTTAGTTTTACTATATCTGTAACATCGTGCATTATTTGAAGGTGTTCTGCAACATTATTCTTCAGATCAAGTATTGGATAAAACAGGGTTGTAAAAAAAAGGCTATCACCATTTTTTGAGCTGTTATCAAGAAGTCTAACTATAACTTTTTTATTTTTCAACTCTTTTTTTATCTTCTCACAATCACCATTTTTTATATGAGTATTAGACCTAATCTCACTACAGTTTTTTCCTATAAGTTCATCTTTAGTATACCCCATAACTTCACAGAATCTTTCATTTACATATGTAATAATATTATTTATATCTGTTTTCATAACATGTGTTATAGAGTTAATTGCCTCTTCATATTGGGTAAGATAATTTATATTTCCATCAAGTGTCTCTTTTGCAGAACTAAGCTCATTTTTTAAAATCTCTTTGTACGACTCTAGTTCAGTTATATCATGTCTTACACCTATATATTCAAAAATATTTCCGTCTTCATCTGAAATAGGATTTATAACAGTATCAACTACATAAGTATCACCATTTTTTTTACGGTTTTTAACAATGCCGCTCCAAGGCTTACCTAACTTTATAGTCTTCCAAAGTTCTTTAAATACAGATGACTCCATATCTGGATGACGAACTATATTGTGCGGTTTTCCTATAAGTTCATCATACTCATAACCAGATATCTCACAAAATTTTTCATTTACATAGGTTATATTTCCGTACTTATCTGTTTTTGAGACTATTGAGCTTCTATCTACAGTGTTTTTATACTGATTTAAAAGTTGCATATTTCTTTGATTTTCATATGTTTTTCTTATGTTTGATGCCCAAATTGCTACTTTATGCTTAAGCTTAATAGGATCATACGGCTTAACAATATAGTCAACACCACCAGACTCTAAGCTTTTTTCTAAGTATTCTGAACTTTCATCAGCACTTAAAAATATTATTGGTATTTTTTTATAAGATTCATTTTTATTTAGTTTACTAGCTAATTCAAAACCATTCATATTTGGCATATTTATATCAAGCAAAATAATATCTGTTTTATTTAACTCAAGAATCTCCAAAGCTTCTTCTGCACTTTTTGCTATACTTAATTCATAATCATTTTGAAGCAGTTGCGCTGCTATTTTGATATGTAGAGGTTCGTCATCAACTATTAAAATACTTAATTTCAAAAAATACCCTTAATGTTTATTAATAAAAATAAATTATTATACCTTTTTTACTACTTAATTCTTACTAAATAAAAACACATATTTGTAGATTAATTTTATAATGATAGTATTTGATAATTAATTCTAAATTTAAAAGTCCATATATGTTAAAAAAAATCCTACTATTTTTAGTATTGTCTTTAAATGTTTTTGCACTTGAAAATATAGAAAGAACCTACTATATAGCTTCAAGAGAGATTACGTCAAATCTATTTTTTAAAGATCAAAAAAATATAAAACTATATGAGATTCCATCACATAAACACTCACTAAGGATCAGAAGAGAACAGCTTGATAGTCTACTAAAAGAAAATGGTTTTAATGACTTTGAGATACTGTCAAGGTACGTTTATTTTGAACTAAACAGCCCTATAGACACATCAAAAATAGAAACCTTTTTAACAAAGCACTACAAAAGCAAGTACGAGAAGATAAAAATAAATAAAGTTTTTGTAAAACCAAGATCATTTATGGATTCACTTCCTAGTAAATTCACTTTAGATATTAGAACTAGAAATCATCTCTCAAATGAGGGTATACTAAGCATAGAAGATAACTTAAACAAAAAATACTTTTTTAACTATAAAATAGATGCTAATGTAGAGGTTCTTACATCTACAAAGAAGATCTTAAGAGGTGAAGAGATCACACAACGTAACTCTGAGCTAAAAAGTATTAAACTACAAAAGTTTCGCTCTATTCCACTTCAAAATTTATATACTTCAGAGTTTCAAGCAAAATATCATATTGACAAGGGTGAATTTATCTCAAGAAGAGATGTTAAGAAACTTGATCTTGTAAGAGAAGACACACAAGTTACTGTACTACTTAACAATGCAGGTATTGTTATATCTTTTGTTGCTACAGCTCTACAAAGTGGAAAGTTAAATGATATAATAACAATCCAAAAACGCGACGGAAGAAAACTAAAAGCTAGAGTTGTTGCAAAACAAAGGGTTGAGATCAAATGAGTAAACGAAAAATTGTTGTTGCAACAAGTGGTGCAAGTGGTGTTAACCTTGGATTAAAAACACTAAAACTGCTTCCTGAGGACATTGAAAAGCACTTTATCTATACTAAAAACTCCACTATAGTATTAGACAAAGAACTTGGTGCCACACTACATAACAATGAAGATATTTCTGCTAGTATAGCTTCTGGTTCTTTTGGCATAGATGCTATGATCATTGCACCTTGCAGCATGAATACTTTAGCAAAAATTGCATGTGGAATTAGTGATAACTTAGTTACAAGAAGTGCTAGCGTTATGATCAAAGAACAAAAAAAACTCATTTTAGCTCCACGTGAAATGCCCTTTTCTGCGATCGCTTTAGAAAATATGCAAAAACTAGCTACCTTAGGTGTAGTTATAGCTCCACCCGTTATAGCATACTATTCAGAGCAACAAACCTTAGATGATATGGAAAATTTTATAATCGGAAAATGGTTTGATCTTTTAGGGATAGAAAACAACTTATATAAAAGATGGAAAGAGGATTAATTATATATGAGAAACAGAAAGATAGCCTTATATCCTGGGACATTTGATCCCATAACAAATGGGCACTTTGATATTATAGAACGTGCTCTTGGACTTTTTGATGAAGTCATAGTAGCAGTAGCACTTTCAGACGACAAAAAACCTATGTTTTCACTTGATGAGCGTATAGAGATGACAAAGCTTGCTGTAAAGCACTTAAAAAATGTTAAAGTTGTAGGCTTTGACAACCTTACAGTTGAACTCTCAAAAGAGCATGATGCAGGGATATTGATTCGTGGTTTACGTGCAGTTAGTGATTTTGAATATGAACTCCAACTAGGTTATTTAAATAACTCTTTAGATGATCAGATAGAAACAGTTTATTTAATGCCTAAACTAAAACATGCTTTTATAAGTTCATCTATCGTTCGTGGGCTTTTGTCGTTCAATGGTAAGACTTCCCATCTTTTACCAAAAGAGGTTCAAAACATTATAGGAAGTATGAACTCATGTACATTGCAATAGAGGGAATTGATACAGCTGGTAAAAGTACTCAAATATCTAAACTAAAAGATCACTTCCCTGATGCTGTAATAACAAAAGAGCCAGGTGCGACTGAAATCGGTAGGGAAATTAGGAAAATTGTACTTAGTGCTCGCGCACAGAGTAAGAAAGCTGAGTTTTTATTATTTTTAGCTGATCGCGCGGAACATGTAAAAGAAGTAATTGAACCAAATATAGACAAGATGATCATTTCTGATAGAAGTGCAGTTAGTGGTGTTGCTTATGCTCTCACTCAAGGTGAGATCTCTAAAGATGATCTTGTAAACCTGAATAACTTTGCAACAAATAAGACATATCCACAAAAAGTCTTTCTTCTACGATTAACAAAAGAGGAACTAGAGTATAGATTGTCACAAAAAGAACTAGATGGGATCGAACTTCGTGGAAGTGAGTATCTTTTACATATACAAGATGCGATCATAGAAGCAGCAAAACTCCTAAACTTAGAGCTTGTGGAGATTGATGCAACAAAAAAAGTTGATACTATAACAGAAGAAATATTAAATAATATCAACTAAACTATATCACTTTAATAAAAAACTTTTGCTTGTAATATATCGCAAAATGGATCATGTATATCATTACATACTTTTGTACCTACAAAAACCTCATTATCTGTTTTATCATAAGTATCAGATACAAAGTCCCAGTTTATATGCTCCCAGAACTCTTCTAAATACTTAGGACGTAAATTTCTGTAATCTATATAATAAGCATGTTCCCATACATCACAAACAAACAATGGTACTAAGTTTGAACTCAATGGTGTTTGTGCATTTTCAGTCTGCTTGATCATTAACTTTCCATTTGGTTCTCTAACAAGCCATACCCAACCTGAGCCAAACAATGTTGTTCCAGCTTTTATAAACTCTTCTTTTAATAATTCAAGAGACCCAAAATCATTATTTATCTTAGATAAAAGTTTTTCATTAGGCACTTGACTTTTTATAGACAAACTATTCCAATAAAACGAATGGTTAAAGACCTGCGCAGCATTGTTAAATATAGCTCCTTTTGAATCTCGTATAATTGAAGATAGAGAGAGTTCACTATACCTTGTACCTTCTATAAGCTCATTTAGCTTATTTACATAAGTAGCATGATGTTTTTTATAGTGGTATTCTATAGTTTCCTTAGATATAAAAGGCTCCAAGTCATCCTCTTTAAAAGGTAATTCTGACAACTTAACCATAACAATTCCTTTAATTTTAAAATATTGTTCTATCTAGTACTTAATTATAAAACTTTTTTATTAATTAAAATTTAATATTACACTTTACAAAATATAAGAGATCACAAAGTAAAAAATGGTATCCTTTCATATTAAATAAAAACATCTAAATACTACATACTGTAAGGATATAAATGATTAAATCACTAAGAGGAATGAACGATATTCTAAGTGAAGATTATGAACGTTATACATATTTTATACAAACAGCTACAACTATAGCTGAGAATTATGGTTTTCATTTTATAGAAACTCCCCTACTCGAAGAAACAGCACTATTCAAAAGAAGTGTTGGTGAATCTAGTGACATTGTTGGAAAAGAGATGTATCAGTTCATAGATAAAGGTGAAAATGATGTATGTCTTCGTCCAGAAGGTACAGCAGGTGTTGTTCGTGCATTTATCCAAAAAAAATTAGACCGTGCCGGTGGAAATCACCGTTATTTTTACCATGGTCCTATGTTTAGATATGAGCGTCCGCAAAAAGGTCGTCTAAGACAATTTCACCAATTTGGTGTAGAGAGCTTCGGTCAAGAGAGTGTTTACGAAGATGCAAACATGATTATGATGGTCAGCGATATACTTAAAAAACTTGGAATCGGTTACAGACTACAGTTAAACTCACTTGGATGTAAAGAGTGCATGCCTCCATATCGTGATAATCTTGTAAACTTTGTAAAAGGTCACAAAAATGAAATTTGTGAAGACTGTGTAAGACGTTTGGACATAAACCCTATACGTGTGCTTGATTGTAAAAATGAATCTTGTCAAGAGATCTATAAAGATGCTCCAAAACTGATTGACAATCTGTGTGAATCGTGTGATAGGGACTTTGAAAAATTAAAAAAGACTTTAGATGCAAATGATATAAGTTATGAAATAGATACAAATCTTGTTCGCGGACTTGATTACTACTCTAAAACTGCTTTTGAGTTTGTAAGTGATAACATTGGAAGTCAGAGTGCGATAGCAGGTGGTGGAAGATACGATAGACTTGTAGAATTTTTAGATGGTAAACCTACTCCTGCGGTTGGTTTTGCTATGGGGATAGAGAGACTTTTAGAACTTATAGAGATGCCAGAAAATAAAAAAGATGGTTATTACATAGGGGCTATGGATGATGAAGGGATAGACTTCGTTATATCTTTAGCTCACAAAAAAAGAAAAACAGATAAAGTCACAGTTGAGTACAAAGCTAAAAACTTTAAAAACCATATGAAAATGGCTGATAAAGTTAATGCAAAATACTTTTGTATCATAGGTTCTAATGAGATTGAAAACAATACTTTAACAATAAAAAACCTTGAAGACAAGTCGGAACAGACAATAAAAATGGAAGAGTTTTAGTAACCAAATATGAATAATTACGGTATAGATATTTTCTCAAATGACAATTTTATTATTGAGAATGGGGAAGTTAAATTAAATCACGGCTCAAAACCATCAATTATAGATATTATTCAACAGATCCGTTCAGATGGAATTAGAGGTCCTATGCTGCTTAGGTTTCCACACCTAATAAAAAAGCAAATTAAAAACTTATATGCAAACTTTAATAATGCTATGGTTGAAAACAACTATAACGGTTCTTTTAATGCTGTATTTCCATTAAAAGTAAACCAGTTTCCAAATGCTCTAGAGGCAATTGTAGAACAGGGAAAAGAGTTTAACTATGGTTTAGAAGCAGGAAGCAAAGCAGAACTTGTTTTAGCTATGAGTCAAGTAGACATAGGCGCAGCAATAACTATAAATGGCTTTAAAGATGAGGAGATGATCACCCTTGCATTTATAGGATCTAGCTGTGGACACAATATAACTTTGACAATAGAGGGATTAAATGAGCTTGAAACAATTATAGATGTAGCAAAAAATACAAACTATAAAGTACCAAATATTGGTATAAGGATCAGACTTCATAGTGCAGGAAGTGGTGCATGGGCTAAAAGCGGTGGCATGGATGCAAAATTTGGACTAACTTCTACTGAGATCATTGAAGCTGTAGCACTGCTTAGAGAAGCAAATCTTCTTGATTCACTTAGTATGGTTCACTTTCATATTGGTTCTCAAATGTCAGATATTGCACCACTTAAAAAAGCCCTACGTGAAGCTGGAAATATATTTGCAGAACTTAGAATGATGGGTGCTAAATCTTTAGACAACATAAATATAGGTGGTGGATTAGCTGTTGAATATGAACAACATGAAGACAAAGAGAGTCATAACTACTCTATAAAAGAGTTTTCAAGTTCTGTTGTATTTTTACTTGGTGAGATCATGGATGCTAAAGATATCAAACACCCAAATATATACACAGAATCAGGAAGGTATGTAGTAGCTTCACATGCTACACTTGTAGCACCGGTGTTAGAGTTGTTCTCACAAGACTATCATGAAAGACTTCTTAACCTAAAAGAAAATAACCCACCTCTAATTGAGGAACTAGTTTCACTAAACTCTATGATCTCTGAAAAAACTTCCATAGAGTATCTTCATGATGCCCTTGATCATCAAGAATCTCTTTTTACTCTTTTTGATCTTGGTTATATAGATCTTCAAGACAGATCAAATGCAGAGATACTAGTTCATAACATTATAAAAAAAGCATTATATATTGAAGGATTTGAGGGTTCTAGAGAGTTAGAACTTCTGCATGCAAGACTTCAAGAGAGGTACTTGGTAAATCTATCAATATTTCAAAGTCTACCTGATTATTGGGGGATTAAACAAAATTTCCCTGTTATGCCGATCCATAAACTAAACAAAAAACCCATACGTGCGGCATCTTTATGGGATATAACATGTGACAGTGATGGTGAGATCGGATTTAATCCATTAAAGCCACTACATCTTCATGATGTAGACTTGGATAATGAAGAGTACTTTTTAGGTTTTTTTAATGTAGGAGCATATCAAGAAACACTTGGAATGAACCATAATCTTTTTAGTAGACCAAATGAATACACCATAAATATTACAGATAATGAGTATGAAATAACCAATGGAATAGAATCTGAAAATATACTAGACATACTAAATAACATTGGTTACAAAAGTAAAAATATTTTAAAAAAACTTGAAGATGATGTTATACAAAGTAACTTTATCGAAGAACAAGAAAAAGCTGATACACTTACAAAATTGAAAGTGCATTTAAAACAAAATGGTTATCTAAGAACAACTTATTAAGGTTATATTGTGGGCATACTAAAAGATATTAAAGAAGATTTTTCAAACGCGTACAAAAACGACCCTGCTTTAAATTCATGGATGGATTTTTTATTTAACTATCGTGGTATTTGGGCTGTTGCATGGCATAGAGTTGCTCATGGAGTATACAAAAAAAACTTTAAAAGTTTAGCTCGTTTAATCTCTGGATTTTCTCAGTTTATGACAAATGTTGAGATCCACCCTGCTGCACAACTAGGAAGTCGTGTATTTATAGACCACGGAATGGGTGTTGTAATAGGTGAAACTACGATCATTGAAGATGATGTACTTATATATCAAGGTGTTACTCTAGGTGGTGTATCACTTACACATGGTAAACGCCATCCAACTATCCGCAAAGGTGTCGTAATAGGTGCAGGCGCAAAAGTTTTAGGAAATATAGAGATAGGTGAAAATGCAAAAATAGGAGCTAATTCTGTTGTTGTAAAACCAGTTCCAGAGTGCTCAACTGCGATCGGAATCCCAGCTCATGTAATCCAAAAAGGTAGATGTAGAGATCCATTTATGCACAATATGCTACCAGATATAAATAGAGAGATGTTTCAATACCTACTTAAAAGAGTTGCGATTTTGGAACATATTTTAAACGAAGACAACAAAGAGATTCTAGAACAAGATTTAGAATTGGAACACATATACGAATCTTTCATAAATGCGATGAAAAATTAATACAAAATCACTTTTTTTTAGTATAATTTCGTTTATATTTTAATAAAGGGCTATTATGACTAATCGCATAAACACGCTATCTGAATCAATTACAATTGCTATTACAACTCTTTCTCAAGAGTTAAAAGCTGAAGGAAAAGACATTCTAAGCTTTTCTGCTGGTGAACCTGATTTTGGTACACCTCAAGTTATTAAAGATGCAGCTATAAAAGCTATAAATGATGAACATACTAAATATACTGCTGTAGACGGTGTACTTGAATTAAGAAAAGCTATTGCCGGTAAACTTAAAAGAGATAATGGTCTAGATTATGAACCAAGTCAAATAATAGCTAATAATGGTGCTAAACACACTCTATTTAACCTGTTTTCAGCAACTATAGAAGATGGTGCAGAGGTTATTATACCAGCTCCATACTGGGTAACATATCCTGAGCTTGTTAAGTATTGTGGTGGAAAAGTTGTAGAGATACAAACTGATGACTCAACTGGCTTTAAAATCACTCCAGAACAGCTAAAAAATGCTATTACTTCAAAAACGAAGATGTTAATCCTTACAATGCCATCAAACCCTACTGGTGCAGTTTATTCAAAAGAGGAACTAGAAGCATTAGCAGACGTTTTAAAAGGTACTGATATCCTTGTAGCTAGTGATGAGATGTATGAGAAACTTACATATGACGGTGAGTTCACATCTTGTGCAGCTATTAGCGAAGATATGTACAACCGTACAATCACAATAAATGGACTTTCAAAATCAGTAGCTATGACTGGATGGAGATTTGGATATATGGCATGTGCAGACAAAGAACTTGTAAAAGCTACTAAAAAACTACAATCTCAAAGTACATCTAATATAAACTCAATAACTCAATACGCTGCTATAGCTGGACTTGATGGAAGTGCAGATAAAGATATAGCTATGATGAAAGAAGCATTTATAGAGCGCAGAGATGAAGCTGTAAAACTTATAAATGAAATAGATGGGCTAAGTGTTTTAAAGCCTGATGGAGCTTTTTATCTTTTTGTAAACACAAAAGAGATCACAACTGATACACTTACATTTGCAAAAGACTTGCTAGACAAAAAACTTGTAGCTGTTGTTCCAGGAGAAGCATTTGGAACACCTGGATACTTTAGACTAAGTTTTGCAACTGACATAAATAGTATCCGTGATGGCATTAAAAGAATATCTGAATTTGTAAAAGAAAACTACTAAAACAAAGCTAACATAATCTCAACTACCCCAAAAAACTTCAGGGGTAGGCATACATCATCTTTTAAATCTTATTTAATTCTTAAAAAAAACTACTAAAATTAGTATAAAATATTATATTTAGTTAAAAAAATTCTTTTTTTAAAAAAAAATAAAAAAAGAATTTTAGTTTTAATATATAAGACATATAAATAATTATTAGATTAAAATTAACTTAATAAATAAAATTATATTTTCAATTAAGCTATTTATATGCCTACTGGCGGTGCCTACTTAAAAAAAACACAGAAATATTCAAGATTTCCCAATATAACCTACTTTTATAATACTACTTAATTATATATAAATATTTTTAATTAATTTATTTTATTAATTTTAATATAATTTTTACAGGAGTAATATCTCGTTTAGTTCCAATAATCATTTGGAAAAATTATATATAAAATAATATCAGGAGAATTAATGAATCGTCGTGACATACTTAAATATAGTGCAATTAGTGCTGCCGCTGCAAGTTTAACTGCATGTGTTGGATCAGAAGCAAAGCCAGAGACAAAAAGTGCTCAAAAATCATCATCAGCTCTAGGGTTCGCATCACTTCCAGATGCTAAAGGTCCAAGAGTAGTTATTGTTGGTGGTGGCTGGTCTGGATTATCAGTTGCTAAGTATACTAAGAAATTTGCACCAAATGCTGATGTAATCTTAGTTGAACAAAGAACTCAGTTCGTATCATGCCCAATCAGTAACCTATATCTTGTTGGTGCTAAAGATTTAGAATTTTTAACTCATGATTACCTACAAGCAGCTCGTGAAAACAAATATACATATTTCAATGCTGCTGCTACAGGAATCGATAAAACAAATAAAATTATTACTACATCAAATGGTGATATTAAATATGACTATTTAGTTTTAGCTCCTGGGATTGACTATGACTACAGCCCTTGGAATGTAGATCTTGCTACTGAGCAAAGATTAAGAGCTGAATACCCAGCTGGTTTTATGTCTCCTAGTGAGCATATGACAATTAAAACTAAGCTAGAAGACTTTGAAGGCGGTAATTTCCTTTTAACAGTTCCAGGTGGAAACTATAGATGTCTTCCTGCTCCTTATGAAAGAGCTTGTTTAATTGCTGATTATTTTAAAAGAAATGAGATCGATGGTAAAGTTGTTCTTTTAGATGCTAATCCAGATATCACTATTAAAAAAGAAGGTTTTCATTCAGCATTTGACGAGATGTACAAAGACTATATAACATATGTTCCAAATGCGGCTATAACAAGTGTTGATCTAGATAACAAAAAAGTAGTTGCTGGTGAATTTGATGATGAATATGAATTTGCAGATGCAGCACTATATCCACATGTACGTGGTGGAAAGTTATTAGAAATATGTGGTGTAACTCAAGACACTGTTATGAATAAAAAAATAGGTAATATAGATCCATTTACTTACGAAGCAGCTGGTGAGAAAAACATTTTCGTATCCGGTGATTCTCGTCCTATGGGTTACTCAAAATCTGGTAACACTGCAAACTCTGAGGGTCATTACTTAGGGAAATTGATTGCTGAGAGAATCAACAACAATAAAAATATACCTTGGAAATCTCCACTAACTGTATGTTACTCTGCTGTTTCTGCTGAACCAGAACATGCAATTTCTGTTAGAGCTGAGTATAAGTTCAAAGGCAAAAAACTTGCTGGCTTTACAAATGTTGACCTTTCTCAAGAGTGGCGAGGGCAAACTGGTTTAAATAATGGTAAGGCACTTAACGAATGGGCTAAAGGTATGTATAGAGATATGTTCTACGCATAAGGAGGATTTATTTATGGATAGAAGGGGTTTTTTAAAAATTGTTGGAGGTGCCAGTGTTATAGCTGTAGCACCTTCAATCATAGAGGGTACTCTACATGCTGATGACGGCACACTTTATAGAGCTTATAAAAAAGTTCAGTTACTTGATGCGAACGGAAATCCAATTCTTGCTTCAAAGTTAACTAAAGAAAAAAATTATGTATTTAATTATCCACATGCTGGTACTTCTTGTTTATTAATATCATTACCAAAAGCAACAGACAGAAAAGTTTCTTTAAAGAGTGAAGATGGTGAAGAGTATGTTTGGAATGGTGGTGTTGGAAAAGAAAACAATATAGTTGCTTACAGTGCTATATGTCCACATCAGCTTACACATATAAATAAAAAAGATACTTTTATTTCTTACACTGAATCTGGTAAAAAAACCATGGCATGTACAAAAGAGATGCCTTGTAGTAAAACAGGAAGCGTAATAGTTTGTGGTTCACACTTATCTGCTTACGATCCATATAAAGGCTGTAAAGTTCTTGGAGGTCCTGCTCCTCAACCTTTAGCTTCAATAGTTTTAGAACATCATGATGATGATACTTTGTGGGCTGTTGGTGTACTTGGTCCTGACAAATTTCATGAGTTTTTTAAAATATTTAAACCTGAGCTAAAAGAGCAATATGGTGGGAAAAGAAAAGCAAAGAAAAAAGTTAAAAAAAGTGCCCAAGTTGTTGCTTTATCAGAGTTTACAAAAGACATTATAAGATACTAAAGGAAAGAAAATGAAAGTTTTTTTTATGGCAATCACATTTGTGTTTTTAGCTACTTCTACAATGGCAAGTGATAAAGAAAAAGCTCAACTAGCTTCAGAGATGCGTTCTATGCTTTCAGCAGTTGAATTAATCCAAAAAGGTGGATTCTACTCAAAACCTGAAATGATGAAAGAAGGTGTTAAGAAGTTAAAATCAAAGCTTATGATATTAGAATCTTCAGATGCATCTAAGTATCTCCCAGACGATAAGAAAAAAGCGGCTAAATTTGCTAATAAAAGAGCATCAATGATCGAAATGTATGCTAATGATCTAATAGATTCTATTAACCATAACAATATGGATGATGCATTAGAAGACTATACTCAAATCATTAGACAATGTACATCTTGCCATCTTCGTATGCGTTCTTACTGATATATAGATTACTATATAGTAATCTATTTAATTAGTCTTGCTAGTTTTCCTTGGATCTTAAGCCAAAGCTTATGATCCATAAAAGGGAAACCTGCATAAGTTTTTCCACTTGTTTTTATAGTTTTTGTTACACCTGTACGTGCAGCAAATGTATTAAATGGAGCTATCTCTAAATGTCCAGCCACACCTGACTGAGCGCCAAACACATTACTTCTTCCAACTTTAGATGATCCAGCAAAACCACTCTGTCCCGCTATTACTGAATACTCACCTATCTCACAGTTATGAGCTATGTGTATTAGATTATCAAGTCTAGCACCTTGTTTTACTATAGTTGAACCAAAAACAGCCCTGTCTATAGATGTATTTGATCCTATCTCGACATCATCTTCTATGAGAACATTTCCGTTGTGGTGTATTTTATTATGCTCACCCAACTTGTTTGAAGCAAAACCAAAACCATCACTACCAACAACAGTTCCAGAATGGATAATACAGTCATTTCCAACTATACATTCTTTGTAAACTACAACATTAGGATACAAAATAGTATTATCACCTATTTTAGCATTTGCACCGACATATACTCCCGCCATTATAGTAGAGTTTTTACCTATAACAGCACCATTTGCAATCTCTGCTTTTGAAGATACTTTAGTCCCCTCACCTACTATTGGTTCAGCTAAACTGTCATCTTCAATAGGGGTTGAAAAATATTTTGATAATGTAGCCATAGACCAGTATGGTGACTCTACAACAAGAGCAATGCAACCATCTGGAAGCTTGTCCTTATTTGATTCATCAACAAGTACAGCTCCTGCTTTTGTAGAAGATAACTCTTTGACATACTTCGAGTTAGATATAAATGAGATCTCATCTTTAGATGCATCAAGGAGTGTATTCATAGCTTTAACTTCAAAGCCATCAACTTCAAGTTCAATACCAATAATAGATGCTAACTCTTTTAATGTCATAATATATCCTGATTATACTAATTTTATTACAAGGCACACCAGAAATCTTTATCTTTTCCGGCTATACATTTTTCAAATGTATACTCGTCAAAGAAATTTCTAGTATTAGCGCTCAAGCGCTACAGCACCGCTTCTAACGATCTCTTTAGGGTTATATCTTTGGATAACTTTTAAAAAGTTATCTACCCTCTTAGGCTCATCTGCGACCATTGCAATTATAACATTGTCCCCAACATTTACAATTTTTCCATTGTAAGCCTCACATAGAGTGCTAATATCTGTAATATTCTCAGCAATCGGAAACTTTACCATTGCCATCTCTTTTTCAACAAGATCTGCATGCTCATACACTCTGTAAACCGGAATAAGCTTATGAAGCTGCTTAGTGATCTGCTCTATTACACGAACACTACCAGATGTAACTATAGTTAGTCTTGAGTATTTGCTCTCAGGAATAGGCGCTACAGTTAGTGATGTTATATTATACCCACGTGCAGAGAAAAGATCTGTTATACGAGATAAAACACTTGATTCATTAACAACAATTACTGATACTACTCTTCTTTCACTGTTTTCATGCATCATTATTTATCTCCTTTCTTTTCTAGTAACATCATATTAAATAAACTACCGCCTGCTGGAACCATAGGTAAAACATTTTCAAGTCTCTCTACAGATACCTCTATAAAAGTTACAACATCTTTTTTTATAGCATCTTTTAGTGCAGCATCAAATTCCTCTTTTGTACTAACTCTATAGCCAGCTCCACCAAAAGCTTCTGCAAGTTTTACAAAATCTGGCTGAACACTTAGATCTGTTTCAGAGTGACGCTTGTCATAAAAAAGTGTCTGCCACTGACGAACCATACCAAGATAGTTGTTGTTCAAAATAATGTTAATTACAGGCAGTTTTTTCTCAACTGCTGTCATTAACTCTTGACAATTCATTAAAATAGAACCATCACCTGTAAAGTTTATACTTATTTTGTCTGGGCTAGCTGCTTTCACACCCATAGCTGCTGGAAAACCAAATCCCATAGTACCTAAACCACCAGAACTAGCCCATTGACGAGGACGAGTAAAAGGGTAAAACTGTGCAGCCCACATCTGATGTTGACCAACATCTGTAGATATGTTTGCATCATCACCTAAAAGCTGACCTACACGTTCTACTACCCATTGTGGTTTTATTCTATCTGTGTCTTCATGGTACATTAATGGGTGAAGTTCATCAAACTTAGCTATTGTTTCACGCCATTGGATATATTTTTTTGGGTCTACTTTATCAACTTTTTCCAGAAGATCTTGAACAACACTTTTTACATCTCCAACTATCGGATAATCTGCATTTACAAGTTTAGATATAGATGCAGGATCTATATCTACATGTATAACACCTGCATTTTTAGCAAACTCACTAAGTTTACCTGTAACACGATCATCAAATCTTGCACCTAAAGCTATTACAAGGTCTGTTTCACTCATAGCCATGTTTGAAGCATAAGATCCATGCATTCCAAGCATACCTATTAAGTATTCATCATCATAACTTAATGTACCACGAGCCATAAAAGTCTCAACTGCAGGTATACCAGTAGCATGAACAAAATCTCTAACCTCTTGGGCTGCATTTGAGTTCATAACACCACCACCCAGATAAAAAAGCGGGCGTTTTGCTTTACTAATAGCCTCTATAGCTTTTTTAATCTGACGAGGATTACCTTTAGTATGTGGTTTATATGTCTCTAAGTCAAGTTCTACAGTGTAGTCAAACTCTGCTATTTCAGCTGTTACATCTTTTGGTATATCAACATGAACGGGACCTGGACGACCAGAAGCTGCTATATAAAAAGCTTCCTTTAGAACTCTTGGAAGATCAGCTGCCTTAGTTACAAGGTAGTTGTGTTTTGTACAAGAACGACTAATACCAACTGCATCTATCTCTTGAAACGCATCTGTACCGATTAAACTCATAGGAACTTGACCAGATATAACAACTAGTGGAATTGAGTCCATATAAGCATCAGCTAAACCAGTTACAGCATTTGTGAAACCTGGTCCAGATGTGATCATGGCTACACCAACTTTGCCACTAGCTTTTGCATAACCCTCAGCCGCATGAACTGCAGCTTGTTCGTGACGAGTTAATATGTGATGAAATTTATCTTGTTTATAAATTTCATCGTAGACATTCATGATAGCTCCACCAGGGTATCCAAACACAGTTTCAACACCCTCTTCAATTAAAGCTTCTATGACCATTTGAGCGCCATTTATTTGCATGAAAAGTCTCCTA
>Ga0193961_1000121_pt1 | contig 30551 bp, 30 predicted proteins | sample FB_4_MG_FD_140371 | JGI IMG/M metagenome (GOLD analysis project Ga0193961, IMG submission 140371) | Microbial mat bacterial communities from the Broadkill River, Lewes, Delaware, United States - FB_4_MG | ecosystem: Environmental > Aquatic > Freshwater > River > Microbial mats | place: USA...
GGTCGTACAGGCGTTTATGACGTACGCGTTGAAAACCAGAATGGAGATCTGATCGCACTATTTCGTGGTCGTTCTCATCGAATTCGTGGTGTCATTATTCCCGGTACAGATAACGACACTCTTACCAGCACTACACTACCGAAAGGAAGGTAATACACGATGACTGATGCATATATATGCGATGCAATCCGCACACCATTTGGCCGCTACGGCGGAGGCTTAGCACCCGTACGCCCAGATGATCTTGGTGCCGTTCCACTAAAAGCACTAATGGAACGTAACCCTAATGTGGATTGGACGACGGTAGATGACCTTATTTACGGTAATGCCAACCAAGCCGGTGAAGATAACCGTAACGTAGCACGTATGTCAGCGTTGTTAGCAGGGCTACCAACAGATGTGCCTGGTACAACCGTTAACCGTCTATGTGGTTCAGGTATCGATGCGATCGGCATGGCTGCTCGCGCGATCAAATCGGGTGAAACACAGCTTATGATCGCAGGCGGCTGCGAATCTATGTCTCGCGCTCCTTTCGTAATGGGTAAAGCTGAATCTGCTTTTAGCCGAAATCCTAACGGCCTTTACGATACAACTATCGGCTGGCGTTTTGTTAACAAAAAAATGAAGGCTGAGTACGGCGTAGATTCTATGCCTGAAACCGCTGAAAACGTAGCTGAAGATTTTAATATTTCACGCGAAGACCAAGACCTCTTCGCATTCCGAAGCCAGCAGAAAACAGCTGCGGCAATGGAAAATGGGACATTTAATGAAGAGATATGTCCTGTTGTTATTCCTCAACGCAAAGGTGACCCCGTTGTTGTGGATACCGACGAACACCCTCGCGCTTCAACGACATTAGAAGGTTTAGCTAAACTGAAAGCGCCTTTCCGTGAAGGCGGCTCAGTAACAGCGGGCAACGCATCGGGTGTAAACGATGGCGCTTGCGCACTTCTAATCGCCTCAAAAGAAGCGGCTGAGAAAAACGGTCTAACACCTAAAGCACGCATCGTAGGTATGGCGACTGCAGGACTTGAGCCTCGCATCATGGGCTTTGGTCCAGCGCCAGCAACTAAAAAGGTACTTGCTAACACAGGCCTAACCCTAGAACAGATGGATGTTATCGAGCTTAACGAAGCTTTCGCTTCCCAAGGCTTAGCCGTCCTTCGTGATCTGGGCTTACCTGATGACGCTGCCAATGTTAACCCAAATGGCGGCGCGATCTCTCTAGGCCACCCATTAGGCGCTAGTGGAGCACGCTTAGTAACAACAGCAATGTATCAGCTGCACCGTACGGGCGGTCGTTACGCTCTTTGCACAATGTGCATTGGTGTAGGCCAAGGTATCGCGATCATCATCGAGCGCGTTTAATAAGACGGCTGAACGAGCCATTTGTAATCGATAATAATTACAAAATTTATAACAGGATAAGAACTATGATGAATGTCAAAGTGGATCCAAACGCACTCGATCCAATTGAAACGGCAAGTATTGATGAGATCCGAGCGCTTCAATTAAGCCGTATGAAATTCAGCATTAAACATGCGTATAACAACATCAATGCTTACCGCATTTTATGCGACGATAAAGGTGTTCATCCTTCAGACCTAAAAACCTTAGACGATCTGAAGCTGTTCCCGTTCACGACTAAACAGTACCTACGTGACGCGTACCCATTTAATTCGTTTGCGGTTCCAATGAGTGATGTTGTACGTATCCACGCTTCAAGTGGTACCACAGGCCAGCCAACGGTTGTTGGCTACACACAGCATGACATCAATGTTTGGGCTGATGTTGTAGCACGCTCAATCCGTGCAGCGGGTGGACGTTCTAGCGACAAAGTACACGTATCTTATGGCTACGGTTTATTCACAGGCGGTATGGGCGCGCACTACGGTGCTGAACGTCTAGGCTGTGCAGTTATTCCAATGTCTGGCGGACAAACTGAGAAGCAAGTTCAGCTGATGCGTGATTTCGACCCCGATATCATCATGGTGACACCTTCTTACATGCTAAACCTAATGGATGAAATGGATCGCCAAGGTCTTAATCCAGAAGAGATGGCACTTCGTATCGGCATCTTCGGTGCTGAGCCGTGGACTGCAGAGATGCGCAAAAACATCGAAGGCCGTTTAGGCATTGATGCGGTTGATATCTACGGTCTATCTGAAGTAATGGGCCCTGGTGTAGCGATGGAATGTGCTGAAACCAAAGATGGTCCAACCATCTGGGAAGACCACTTCTATCCAGAAATCATCGATCCAAACACCGGTGAAGTACTTCCTGATGGCGAATACGGCGAATTAGTATTCACATCATTAACGAAAGAAGCGCTGCCGATTATCCGTTATCGTACGCGTGACTTAACACGTCTACTTCCAGGTACTGCACGCCCTATGCGCCGTATCGACAAAATCACAGGTCGTTCTGATGACATGATGATTATCCGTGGTGTAAACGTGTTCCCAACCCAGATTGAAGAACAGATTCTTAAGATCAAAGCGTTGGCACCTCACTACGAAATCGTCGTCGAAAAAGACGGAAACCTCGATAAAGTACTGGTAAAGGTTGAGCTAACGCCTGAAGCACAGAATGCTGAACAAGCACCTGTAATGAAAGAGCTTCAACACCACATCAAATCTGTTGTGGGCATCAGCACTAAGATCGAAGTTGTGCCTACCGGCGGATTACCGCGTTCGGAAGGTAAAGCGAAACGCGTTTTCGATAACCGCCCTAAAGGCTAGTTAAATTATTTGCGGCTGCTGATCACTCAGCAGTCGCGTTGTGAATGAGTCAACGCAAGCTTTCAGAGCACAGCCTGAGTTTGCGAGTCTAAAAATTGTGGAGGCAATTACCATGACGATATCTCAAGAAGAAAACTTCATGCGCAAGATCGAAAATGAAGAGAAAATTGAGCCAAAAGACTGGATGCCGGAAGGCTACCGTAAAAACCTGATCCGTCAGATGTCTCAGCACGCTCACTCCGAAGTTATCGGTATGCAGCCTGAAGGCAACTGGATCACACGTGCTCCGTCACTTCGCCGTAAAGCAGTATTGCTTTCAAAAGTACAAGATGAAGCCGGTCACGGTTTGTACTTATATAGCGCGACAGAAACTTTAGGTATCAGCCGTGCTGAGCTTATCGAAGCGTTACAGACGGGTGAAGCTAAATACGCATCTATCTTTAACTACCCTACGCTAACATGGGGTGATGTGGGCGCTATCGGCTGGTTAGTAGATGGTGCAGCCATCTGTAACCAAGTATCACTACAGCGTACCTCTTACGGTCCCTATTCACGGGGCATGATCCGTATCTGTAAAGAGGAAAGCTTCCACCAACGTCAAGGTTACGAAGCACTTCTAGCATTAGCGAAAGGCTCACCAGAACAGAAACAGATGGCTCAAGATTCATTGAACCGTTTCTACTGGCCTGCACTGATGATGTTTGGTCCTCACGACTCAGAATCTGCTCACTCGGCTAAGTCGATGGAATGGAAAATCAAGCGTGAAACCAACGACGACCTTCGTCAGAAGTTTATCGACCAGACGGTACCTCAGATCGAAGTACTGGGTCTTGAACACCCAGATAAAGAGATCAAGTGGAACGAAGAACGTGGCCACTATGATTCCGGTGAGATCGATTGGGAAGAGTTCTATAACGTAATCAATGGTAACGGTCACTGTAACCGCCAGCGCGTAGAGCACCACATTGATGCTCACGAAGAAGGCACTTGGGTACGTGATGCGATCACTGCTTACAACGTAAAGAAAAACGCCAAAAAAGCACAAAACGCGGCATAAGGGGCATTTGCAATGAACACTGAAAAATTAGAATTATTCGAAGTATTTATCCGTTCAAAGCGTGGTCTGGACCACAAACACGTGGGTAGCCTACATGCTGAAGATCACGAACAGGCGTTGGAATATGCTCGCGATTGCTACACTCGTCGTAGTGAAGGCGTAAGTATCTGGGTTGCTAAATCAAACGACATCTGCTCTTCACAAGAAGACGATGCTGAAAGCTTCTACGACCCTAGCGATGACAAGCCTTACCGTCACGCAACTTACTACGTTCTGCCTGATCCAGTAAATAACATGTAATTGGCGGGAGCGAATACAGATGAGTGATGCAATTAAACAAGCTACATTGGAATACGCGACTCGCCTAGGTGACGATTCAGTTGTACTAGGCCACCGTATTTCAGAATGGGTAAGCTATGGCCCATTCCTAGAAGAAGATATCGCCTACGGAAACGTGGCGTTGGATTACATCGGCCGTGCGCGCATGTATTACACCTATGCAGCGGAACTTGCCGATGATGGTCGTACTGAAGATGATTTCGCTTACATGCGCAGTGATCGTGAGTACCGCAACCTGCTATTAATGGAGATGCCTCGCGGTGACTTCGCTTATTCGCAGGTACGTCAGTTATTCGCTGATGTTTATGCAACCGTAATGCTGCCAGAACTTCTTAAATCCAAAGATGAAACGCTAGCAGCTATTGCAGCGAAAGCGATTAAAGAAACTAAGTACCACCTACGCCGTAGCCGCGACTGGGTACTTCGTCTGGGTGATGGCACAGAAGAAAGCCATAAACGTACGCAGAAGGCTGTAGATCAGCTTTGGGGCTATACCCACGAGCTATTCGATATGGATGAAACCGAACAGCTTCTAGCTGATAACGGCATCGGTGTTGATGTCTCTAAACTGCGCGATGCTTGGCACGCTATGGTGAGTAGCATTCTGACTGAAGCGACGATAACTGTTCCTGAAGATAGCTGGGCGGTTCGCGGCGGACGTACGGGTTATCACACTGAAAACCTAGGCCATATGCTAACGGAAATGCAGATCGTGCACCGTTCGCATCCTGGCTGCCAGTGGTAACCTGCTATGAATGAAATCTCACTCATGCCAGAAGAGCAGTACCAACGATTGCAGCAACGTAATGCCGCAGACGTAAAGGAATTATGGGATCTGCTTGATCAAGTTAAAGACCCTGAAGTCCCGGTACTGTCTATTTGGGATCTGGGGATTTTGCGTGATATTGAGCGAATAGCTGAGGGGGAAGGTGAGCGGATCCTTATCACCATCACTCCGACCTATTCGGGCTGTCCTGCCATGGACAACATTAGCACCGACGTTAAGAAAGCACTGAATGAAGCAGGATACCCAGATGTGACAGTAAAGATGTCACTCTCCCCTGCATGGAGTTCAGAATGGATGTCTCCTGAGGGGCGTAAGAATCTCCGTGCATACGGAATCGCGCCACCAGAAGATGCCGATCTTGACGAAGACGGACTAACGCCAGATGCTCATGCGCAATGTCCACACTGTAGTTCCCGAAATACTCGCCGGATAAGTGAGTTTGGCTCGACTGCTTGCAAAGCACTGTTTCAGTGCAACGATTGCAACGAGCCCTTTGACTATTTTAAAAAGATCTAGGTTCGTCCTAAGGTCTAAAGATAAAGGTGAAGCAATGTCTGACACCAATTTCTATACGCTGAAAATTGCCGATGTTCAGCCAGAAACGGAAACAGCGATCTGCGTATCATTTGACGTACCAGAAGAGCTAGCAACAAAATTTAACTTCGTACAGGGTCAGTTTTTGACACTACGTGCGATGATCGATGGAGAAGACGTACGTCGTTCCTATTCCATCTGTTCAGGTGTTAACGATGGCCATATGCGTGTCGGTATTAAACGCGTTAAAGATGGTCGTTTCTCTAACTTCGCAAACGATACCTTTAAGCCGGGTATGGAAGTTGAAGTAATGCCGCCACAAGGCAGCTTTAACACTGAACTAAACGCTGACAATGCTAAGCACTATATGTGCATCGCTGCAGGGTCCGGTATCACACCTATGATTTCTATTATGAAATCAGTGTTAGATAACGAACCTGGTAGCACAGTAACGTTGATCTACGGCAACCGCCGCAGCAACTCAGTAATGTTCAAAGATGAACTAAACTTCGTTAAGAACCGTTACATGAGCCGCTTCAAGTGGATCAACATCATGAACTACGAAGATCAAGGTGCTGATCTGTTAAACGGTATTATCGATAATGCCAAAGGCGCAGCACTGGCAAAAGCGGGCTTAATCGACATTAAGAGTGTTGATGAAGCATTCATCTGTGGTCCTGAAGCGATGATGTCTGAAGTATCCCGCGGCTTCCGTATGGAAGGCCTAAGTGATGACCAGATCCATTACGAATTGTTTGCCAACTCTTCTGAAGACTCTAAAGCGATGCTTGAAAAAGCACAGAAACGTAAAGAAGAGTTCGGGGAAGAGAAAACATCTAAAGTAACCGTTGTAGCTGATGGCCGTTCTATCATGTTTGACCTTGCCACTGTAGGCGAAAACATTCTAGATGCGGGCATGCATAACGGCATGGAGCTTCCTTACTCGTGTAAAGCGGGCGTGTGCTCTACATGTAAATGTAAGCTTGTTAAAGGCGAAGTGGATATGGATATTTCACACGGCCTTGAGCAACACGAGATTGACGCAGGCTACGTACTTAGCTGCCAGGCTCATCCTATCTCTGACGAAGTTGTTGTCGACTTCGACCAGCGCTAAGACGCAGACTCCTAGGCAGCCATGCTGCCTAGGAAACTATCTTTTGAGGTTCAGAACCTAATGAAATTACAAAGCTATATCAACGGCCAATGGGTTGATGGTACAGATGCAGGCGCTGAAGTATTCAACGCGGTTAACGGCGAATCTGTATGTACTGTAAGCAGCGCCGGCATCGATTTTGAAGATGCTGTACGTTATGCCCGTGAAACTGGCGGCCCTGCCCTGCGTAAAATGACCTTCCATGAGCGTGCAAACGCATTAAAAGCACTTGCTAAAATGCTTATGGAAAAGAAAGAAGAGTTTTACCGCGTTTCTGCTTGGACCGGTGCAACACGTGCTGATAGCTGGATTGATATCGAAGGCGGTATCAGCACTATGTTCACTTATTCAAGCTTAGTGCGCCGTGAACTACCTAACGAAACATTCCTAGTAGAAGATGATGCTCAACGCTTATCTGCTGAAGGAACCTTCATCGGTCGACACATTCTAGTGCCGAAAGAAGGTGTTGCTGTGCATATCAATGCCTTCAACTTCCCATGCTGGGGTATGCTAGAAAAGATCGCACCAAGTTTAGCTGCAGGCATGCCGGTTATTGTTAAACCCGCTACAGCCTCTAGCTACCTAACCGAAGTGATGGTCAAAGCAATTGTTGCATCTGGCATTCTACCTGCCGGTGCTATTCAGCTTATCAGTGGCAGCGTAGGCGATCTCCTTAATCGCTTAAACGAACAAGATGTTGTTACCTTCACAGGTTCAGCGTCTACGGGCCAGAAGCTTCGCACGCATCCAAACATTGTTGCTAATTCGATCCCATTCACAATGGAAGCGGATTCCTTAAACTGCAGTATTTTAGGTGCGACGGTTGAACCAGGCTCTGCTGAGTTCGATATCTACGTCAAAGAAGTAGCACGTGAGATGACGGTGAAAGCGGGACAGAAATGTACAGCGATCCGTCGTGCAATTATTCCTCGCAACCGTGTTGAAGCCGTTGCTGATGCCCTAAAAGCTCGCTTAGACAAAACCACGATCGGCGATCCCGCAGTAGAAGGTGTACGCATGGGTCCGCTCGTAGGTCGTAGTCAGGTAGCTGATGTATGGGACAAAGTTGAACAACTGAAACAAAGCTGTGAAGTGATCTACGGCGGAAGCGAAGATTTCTCAATCACGGGTGGTGATTTAGAAACAGGCGCATTCTTCCCAACAACACTGCTTTACTCTGATCAGCCAACTCAAACTGACATCCCCCATGGCGTTGAAGCCTTTGGACCTGTGTCGACATTAATGGCGTACGACGACATTGATCAAGCAATCGCAATTGCCAAACTTGGTAAAGGTAGCTTAGCAGGTTCGATTGTAACGGCTGACAACAATGAAGCACGCGATCTTGTGCTTGGTTGCGCGTCTTACCATGGTCGTTTATTAGTCCTTAACGCTGATTGCGCGAAAGAATCTACCGGCCACGGTTCGCCTCTACCAACATTGGTACACGGCGGCCCTGGACGCGCAGGTGGTGGTGAAGAGCTTGGCGGTATCCGTGCAGTTAAGCACTATATGCAGCGCACGGCGATTCAAGGTAGCCCAACAACATTGACGGCTATTACGAACGAATTTAACCCAGGTTCTGAACTGATCAAAGATGACGTTCACCCATTCCGCAAGTATTTCGAAGATCTACAGATCGGTGAAACACTGATCACTCATCGTCGTACTGTCACGGAAGCGGATATTGTGAACTTCGGTTGCCTATCCGGTGATCACTTCTACGCTCACTTTGATGAACTAGCGGCTAAAGATTCTTTATTTGGCAAACGAGTAGCTCACGGTTACTTTGTCATCTCTGCTGCTGCCGGCATGTTTGTAGAACCATCTCCAGGTCCAGTTCTTGCGAACTACGGTATGGAAAACTTACGTTTTGTTGAACCGGTAGGTATCGGTGACACAATTCAGGTTCGCCTAACTTGTAAACAGAAGATTAAGAAAGATCGTCGTAGTGATGATGAGCAACCGAACGGCGTTGTCGTTTGGGATGTAGAAGTCACCAACCAGGAAAACAACCCGGTTGCACTTTACAACATCCTTACACTGGTTGTTCGTAAAGAAGACTAAGGTTTAAAACGACTCAAATAAAGGCCCTGATGATTACATCGGGGCTTTTTTTTGCCCCATTCCTGCCAACCAAAAACCTTTTATCGATTATCTAAATAGGCGTTATTTATAAAATAATTGATATTAGTAATATATTAATTACCTATTTACATAGACGTTAGGCCGATTTAACCCTTAAAAACTTGCACATTAGTTTATAAGCCGTAAAAATAGCGGCTTACTTAATAAAAGATAACGTTCATGCGTAAATTTGAAGATTCACTGCCATTACAACTGCTCAAAGCTCGCGAAGCTACCATGCTGTTCTTCCGACCATTACTGCACGAAAACTCGCTAACCGAACAGCAGTGGCGAGTACTCCGCGCGCTATACGCATACAATGAAATGGAATCTAAGGAGCTTGCGAACCGCTGCTGCCTTTTAAGTCCGAGTCTGACTGGCATTCTCAAGCGTTTGCAGCAACAAGGTTATGTTCAACGCCGTAAATCTGAAGAAGATCAACGCAGGACTATCATTAGCCTGACAGACAAAGCTAATGAGCTATTTCAGCGCCTGAGCCCTGAAGTTGAAGCAAGCTATAAAGCATTTATTGAATGTTATAGCGAAAAAAAGCTGAATGAACTGATCGAAATGTTGAAAGAACTTTCTGAGCTAGAACCTTAACCAGTGCACGGCCAAACAATATATTTCATCACATCCCGAGTTCACGAAAACAACTTCGTGAACTCAATCGTTATTTGACTCCCCCTCCCCCACGATTCTCTGTTGTATAAACGTGATTTCCATCAATATATCAACGCAACCAGTTGACATTAGATAACATGACAACTATCTTAGATATAAATATAATTAACATATTAAGTTAATTATCTAGATGCTTAACCGTTCCTCTTTTCTGTCCCCTAAAGAGTACACAGCTAAGCGAATAATAAGATTTAAGAGAGGTTTACGATGGGAGAGATTGTTCTCGCGGCTAAGGTTACACACGTACCAACCATGTATCTATCCGAGCAACCGGGTAAATTGGAAGGCTGTCGCCAACAAGCTATCGATGGTCATAAAGAGATCGCTCGCCGAGCTCGCGCAGCAGGTGCTGATACAGTCGTTGTTATTGATACACACTGGTTGGTAAATGCAGGCTACCATGTAAATTCTGGTGCAAACTTTAAAGGTAGCTTTACCAGCCATGAGTTCCCGCACTTCATTCAGGATCTGCAGTACGACTACAAAGGCAACCCTGAACTAGGCGACCTTATTGCTGACAAAGCGACTGAAAAAGGCGTCTTTACTTTATCTCATCAAGTGGACACGCTAGATCTAGAATACGGCACGCTTGTACCAATGCGCTATATGAACCCTGAGTCAGATCTTAAAGTAGTATCTGTTGCGGGATGGTGTACTGTTCACAATCTTGAATCCTCCCGTAAACTGGGTGAAGCAATTCGTGAAGCCATTGAAGCAAGTGATAGCAAAGTTATGCTACTTGCATCTGGCTCCCTATCCCACCGCATTTGGGATAATGATGACTACGAAGCGAATAACGGCACTTTCACAATTTCCAGAGAGTTCAATCGCCAAGTAGACCTGCGCGTTTTAGATCTTTGGCAGCAAGGTGAAATTGCGACGTTCCTAAAAATGCTACCTGATTACGCAGATCATTGTTCTGGTGAAGGCGGCATGCACGATACAGCAATGCTGTTTGGTGCTTTAGGATGGGATAAATACCAAGGTAAAGGCGAAATCATTGGTGAGTATTTCCCAAGTTCCGGTACAGGCCAAGTCAACGTAGTTTTCAGCTTGTAATATAGATCACCAAAGCACGCTCAAGGGCACATCTTGTCTTAAACGTTTCTAAGACAAGATGTGCCCTTTTTTATTTTTAACTTTACACTGTAATTTACGACTTCTATTTAGGTTACACATGATTGTTAATGACAACTCCCTCCACTGGGAAACTGCACAATTAATTGCTAAGGCTTCTTGCCAGTATGCAGCGGAACAAAACCTACGTATATGCGTATGGGTACTAGACAAACATGGCAATCCTCTAGCTATGCAGCGCGTCAATAATGCCCCCATGCCATCAACAGAGATCGCAAAGGGGAAAGCTTATACCGCCGTAAGTTTTGGCTTTGGCACCCACCTTTGGCAAGAACGCCTTGCTGAAAAACAGCATCTACTGGATGGTTTAAACGTACAGCAAGGAATCGTCATGTTTGGGGGCGGCTTGCCTATCAAATTTGAAGGAGAGGTTATTGGCTCTATCGGTGTATCAGGTGCCAGCGAAGCCCAAGATCAGCAATGCGCAGAGGCTGGAATAGCTTCAATCAAAGCCTTAAATCAAACGAATTAAACCGTTACATCGCTTACACTGAAGGCCTTATGGAAAATAATAAGCCGCTACCACCCATCGCCTATTTTACGATCATGTCGATGGTCAGCCCTATTGCACTTAATATTTTACTACCTGCGCTCCCGGATGCAGCGAATGATCTCGGTGTCAGTACAAGCGAAATACAACTGAGTTTAACCCTCTACCTACTTGCATTAGCGATCGGCCAGTTAATATGCGGTCCACTTGCAGACCGCTTTGGCCGTCGGCCCATTTTGTTAACCGGTATTGCGATACATTTTATCGGCTGCGTGCTCGGTGCATTTGCGGATGATCTCAGCTCACTCCTTATCGCACGCATATTTCAAGCAATCGGGGGATGTACCGGAATGGTGCTCGCCCGCACGATCATGCTGGATCGTTATAGCCGAGATCAAGCAGCAGGCAAGATTGGCTATATCACACTGTCGATTGCGATATCACAAGCGATAGCACCTACCTTGGGTGGGTATATCAACCTGTATTTAGGCTGGCAATATCTCTTCCACTTTTCCCTGCTCTTAAGCACTATTTCTTGGTTGATCGTACTCTTTATGATCCCAGAAACAGCCCATCAGAAAACCGACAGCTTACGCCTTAGCCGAATATTAAAACAGTACGGGGAAGTGCTTAAAGCTCCTAATTATCTCGGCTACGCATTATCCACTACCTTTATCGCCTGCGCGTTCTATCTGTTTATTGGATCAGCACCTTATATTGTAAACCAAGAGATTGGCGGCACATCGGCTGACTTCGGTAATTGGTTTTTATTAGTATCGCTAGGCTTTATGTTCGGCAGTTTTAATGCAGCCAAGCTTTCAGCAAAACTAGGCGTACAGCGCATGATCATTCTCGGCCATTGCCTTTCAGGGACGGGGGCAATGACCATGTTAATTTGCGTTTTTCACTTTGGAGCTGGCTACCTAAGCCTCTTTCTACCCATGGCTCTCTTTACCATTGGTCGAGGCTTTAGCCAACCTAACAGCCAATCTGCTGGTATTAGTTGCAGCAAAGGTTCCCCCAGTACAGCATCAGGACTGATGGGGTTTATTCAGTTATTAACAGGCGCACTGTGTGCGCAGATAACACCTTTCGTGCTTGCTGCCGGCAGCATTTGGATCGTCGCCATCATCTTGCTGTGCCCTATTCTCGCTGTTGCAGCCTATTACACAACCCTTGAAAAGCACAAACTCTAGACATCGTGGTTAAATACTTTGCTTGCTAAGAAAAGCTGTTATATTGCAATCCTATTAAGCCAATTTGGTAAGTAATATATGAAAGCGAATTCACACGAGATATTGGTTGGCCTACAAGTAATAGATAATGCGCAGTACCAACAATACAGAGAAGCCATGCTACCGATCTTAATCAGTTACGGCGGACGCTTCATCTACGACTTTAACGTTTCTGATGTGCTCAAACCCGATAATAGCGCAATAAATCGTGTTTTCACCATCAACTTCCCTAATCTCCAGTCAATGGATCTTTTTTTTGCAGACCCTGAATATGTTAGGGTGAAACAACGCTACTTTGAAGAATCCGTGGGGGAAATGAACATCATTGCTAGTTACCCAAAAGCAGAATAAAGACACGATGAAGCAAGTAATAACGGGTTACCGAAAAGATGATGAAAATGATTGGGTGGCAGAACTCGCTTGCGGGCACTTTCAACATGTTAGACACAACCCTCCTTGGACAAACCGCCCTTGGGTTGAGTCCCCTCAAGGAAGACAGGAAATGTTAGGCTATTATCTGCATTGTAAAAAATGTATTGAAGGCGCCCCCCTTGATTATTAAATGCGTATACAAAAACACTCTCAGCCGGTACCAGCTTCACTACCATGCAATCCAATAAACACCGCCTAGACCGTTTTATATCGGTGACAACGGGAATAAACCGTAAGCATGTGCGCTTACTACTCGCACAAAAACGCATATTGATTAATGGCGAACCCGCAAGTGAAATAAACCAAGTCATCGGTCAATTTGATAAAGTTGAGCTAGATAACCAAGTGTTACAAAATCAAAAACCCATATACCTCATGGTCCATAAGCCTGTGGGAGTGGTTAGCGCAACTAAAGATGATCGACACAAAACGATTATCGACACACTTCCTTCAAATTACCAAGTTTTGCATATATGCGGACGCCTAGATCTTAATTCCTCAGGCTTATTACTTCTGACGAATGATGGCGAGTGGTCCCGTGCGCTTACCTCACCTGAGAATAAAATCGAAAAAGTCTATGAGGTGACGCTCAAAAACCCACTGACAGAGGAGTACGCCCCTGCCTTTGCCAAAGGGATGTACTTTTCGTATGAAGATATCACCACTCGCCCAGCAACACTTGAGGTTGTATCAGAAAACATTGCGAGAGTGACACTAGAAGAGGGACGTTACCACCAGATCAAACGTATGTTTGGACGCTTTAGAAACCCGGTAATAAAACTACATCGAGTATCGATTGGAGCGATTATGCTATGCAGCACGTTAGCACCAGGTGAGTATCGCGAACTGACCCACAAAGAGTTCGAACAATTATCAAAATAGTAATCTACTAACGATCAAAACCGACGAACTGCAAACAATAAAAAAGGCCGATAGATCTCTCCATCAGCCCTTTATAAAGCAACAGCAAAATTTACTTTTTAAGCGGCACAATCAAAACAGGTCGCTTAGCATGGTTCATCACTTTTGTTGCTGTAGAGCCCATCAAAGCATGACCTAAGCCAGTATGTGGACGAGTCCCCATAACAATCACATCAACATCAAGTTCATTTGCCACTTCAACAATGACTTCCCAAGGCTTACCCTCGCGAATCACTGAATTAACTTGGCCTTCAGAAAGCATTTCGTTTTCTTCAAGCTCATCAGTGCAAAATTTGTTGATACGTGCTTCTAGCTTAGTTTTAAGATCAACCAAGCTGTTTTCATACATCTCACGCATACCGTCTTCCTGTAGGAGAGACTTCAATGCCATATTCTGTGTGTGCTCACTCTCTAGCACATGCAGGTAGGTGATCTGTGCATCGTAATGGCCGCACAAGCTTACCGCCGCACGAAACGCAGGACGGGAACCTTTTTCAATGTCAGACGCGTAGAGAATTTTTTTTACGTCAGGAATCATTTTTCACCTCATTCGAATCACGAATGTTTATTTAACTGTCCAAGCGAGCATGCTCGCTTGGACATATACGGTTCTAAGAACGGTACAGAAGCTCTGGTAAGAACAACGAAATAGAAGAGAAAGCAACAATCAGTGCCAAACGGAAAATATCCGCACACCAGAACGGTGTTACACCTTTAAAGATTGTACTCGCTTTTACATCTCGCAATACCGCACTGAGCACGAAGACGTTCATCCCCACTGGTGGCGTTATCAAACTGATCTCAGTAACAACTACAACCACAATACCAAACCACACCAGATCAAAACCTAAGCTTTGAACAAGTGGGAAAAAGATAGGTACTGTCAGCAGTAGCATCGACAAGCTTTCAAACACCATGCCAAGCACAATGTAGATCCCTAAAATAACCAAAATAACCATCATAGGAGAAACATTTAGATTGGTTACAAACTCAAGTAACTCAGCAGGTAAGCCTGCACGGTTAATGAAGTTTGAAAAGATCAACGCACCGATAACAACACCGAACAACATAGTCGTTGTACGTGCCGTATCCGCTAGGATGTCAAACATGCTTCCCCAAGAAAGGCTCTTACGTGTTAGTGCGATAAAGAACGCACCACCCGCACCGATACCAGCAGCCTCAGTCGGAGTGAATACACCTAAATAGATACCACCCATTACGATCGTGAACAGGATCAATACGCCCCATACACCATTCAGCGCCTGGAAACGTTCTGACCAAGTCATCTTCTCGCCACAAGGGCCAGCAGATGGATCGCGCCAAACAACATAACGTACTGCCGCGAGGTAAAGAAGAATACCGAGGAAACCAGGAATAAAACCAGCGGCAAACAACTCTCGAATACTAGTTTCAGTCAATAGACCATAAATTACCAAGATAACACTTGGTGGAATCAAAATACCTAAAGTACCACCCGCGGCAATTGAGGCTGTTGCCAAAGAATCAGCATAACCGTATTTACGCATGGGAGGCATCGCAACCTTGGCCATCGTTGCTGAAGTCGCCAAACTAGAACCACAAATAGCGGAAAAACCACCACAAGCAACAACGGTTGCCATGGAAAGACCACCTTTACGGTGCCCTAGGAACGCATAAGACGCGCGATAAAGTTCCTGTGACAGCCCTGACTTGGTAACAAAGTTACCCATCAAAATAAAGAGCGGGATAACTGAAAGGCTGTATTCTTGTGCTGTATCGATAACACGCTTGGCCGCCATTGAAAGCGCGCCATTCCAGCGAAATTCCATTATATTATCGAAAGACAGTCCTTGCATGTACGCGAAACCAAAAAAGCCTACGAGGCCCATCGCAAAAGCGATTGGTACACGCACAACTACGATAATCAGCAGCAATATAGCAAAGCCGGTTAATGCAGTAATCATACTGAAAATACCTGTTGCGTTAACAACGCATTATGAATTTGAAACAGTGTCTAAAATTAATCTTTAGACAAGAACAGCATTCTATATACACCGTAGGTAATCATGGCACCCGCCGTTACCCAACTCATAATGGCAATATATTGAACGATATAAGATACCGGAAGCTGTAAATATTCTGTTACCTCACCACGACGGTTAGATCGTTCAGCCAGTTCGAAAATACGAACAGCCAAGAAGTAAAGAGAAGTTGACATTAAGAACGCAGAAAAGAGCGCTAATGCTTTGATCAACTTACTTCCTAACGCTTTGTCGAGAATATCCACGATGACATGACCACCACGCCAGGTGACAATTGGCATTTCAGCAAATACAAGGATGGCAATGCCCATCTCTGTCATCTCGGTAGTACCGTCAACAGCGTTATCCATGAAATAACGACCAAATACATCAGCACAGGTCAGCATCATCAAGAAAAACAGTGTTAAGGCCGCAATCAACTCTAGAAAAAAGGCCAACCAAGCGACTGGCCCTTTTTCTTCGTAGTGCGCTGTAATCCAGGCACTAAAAGCCATAAAAGACTCCTACTTATTACTTTAAAGCTAGCGTGATTTACTTGTAGCTACGAGCAACTTCACGCAATTCTTGCAGTGCTGCTTTAGCATCTACGCCACGATCAGCAACTGATTCCAAGAACGCTTCATCCATACCTTTAGTTAAAGCAACAAACTCATTAGCTAGAGCATCGCCTTCTTTAACCATAGTGATGTTTACGCCAGCTTCTTTAGAAGCAACTAGACCAGCAGCATCACCCGCATCCCATGCTTTACCTGCCATAGCAGACAGTTTTTCACCAGAAACGCTCATGATCGCTTCACGATCTTTCGCATCAAGGTCAGCTAGGAAATCAGGGTTCATGAAGATACCGAAGCTACCTAGGTACATACCACCTGGTAGTGCAACAACGTTAGTTGCTACTTCTTTAAGACGTAGTGATTTCTGCTCACCCATTGGGATGAATACACCATCGATAACGCCTTGCTGCATCATTTCGTATACTTTTGGTGCAGGAGCGCCTACTGCAGTAACGCCCATACGGTGACCGATTTCACCCTGAACACCACCACCTAGACGAATTTTCTTACCTTTAAGATCAGCAAGAGACTTAACTGGCTTAGCCATCTGAATCTGACCTGGTCCATGTGTGAATAGACCGATCAATTCCAAACCTTCATGCTCGTTAGCTTTTGAGAAGTATTTGTTATGGATTTTCCAGTGAGCAACAGAAGCAGCTTCTGCACTTGTGCCCAACAATGGCTGCTCAACAGCTTGAGTTAGCTTGAAGCGGCCAGGAACGTAACCGTGGTAAGAGAAAGATGCATCAACAACACCATCTTCTACCAGTTCAAACATTGTTTTAGGGTGTCCCATGCCGTATTCAACAGCAACTTTTACACGACCTTCAGTCGCTTCTTCAACCCATTTAGACCAAGTAGGCCAAACAACAGCATTCTGTGGATGAGTAGGTGGTAACCAGCTTGCTACACGTAGTGTCGTTTCTGCAGCTGCTTGACCTGCAACACCCATGAACAAACCTATAGCAAGAGCTTTCTTAAAATTCATTCTTATTTCCTCTATTTAACCGTTTTTATTATTAAATGCTAAATATATTAACTATCCATAAATTATCCATATTTTTTATATGGTTTAATTTATGAGGCTCATACCCATGTACCTCAAGCTATTCTTAATACGATCTCCCGTATATACGACATTGCTACAGGCCATGTGAATAAAATATTAACCGACAAAGATTTAATCAAGCTTTTTCACTGAAAAAACCGATTAGACTTATTATATCCTGATACTGCAAAAAACAACAATGATACTATTTATGTATCATTTTTCATGTTGGCTATTTTCTCATGAATGTTATTTTTCCTGTAATTCCGCTCAGGATGCAGCTCTATCATCTCAAATCCGATACTCATATAGCGCTTATCGAAGATTGGCTGTAACACTTCCGTAAATACTTCAAACACTTTATCCGATGCTGCTTTTAGCACTTCAGGCTCACGGCCTGCACCGACTTTAGCCGTCAGGTGGATAAACGTATTCTCAGGATCGCCTTCGCCTACACGAAAGTGCTCACAACGAACCGCGCGGGTACGAATGCCTCCGATAGGAAAGACCCCAGTCGCAATGGCTGCTGTATTCAGCTTTTCGAATAACACCGGAATATCTAGGTCGTCATCAAGATTCGCAGAATACTCCATTATAAAATGTGGCATTTACGTCTCCTCTGTTTAGAACAGTTAACGATAGTTAAAAAGCCGCGGTCTGCTCTTGCCAGACCACGGAAGTGCACTATCGAACAATAATTTACCCTTAGCGACCTAAAACAGGTACTGAATGTAGGTCATGTGCGATACAGACGTTTTTAGTTTCCATATAGAAATCAAAACTCCAATCGCCACCATCACGACCAATACCGGACATTTTCACACCACCGAATGGTGACGGAAGGTTACGGTTATTTTCAGAGTTAACCCATAACATACCCGCTTCTACTTTATCAGCCATGCGCATCGCACAACCCGTATTGCTAGTCCAGATATAGCCAGCTAAACCATAGATAGTGTCATTAGCTAACTCAATTGCTTGCTCTTCAGTATCAAACTCAATTGCAGTTAATACAGGACCAAAAATCTCTTCCTGAGCAATACGCATATTATTTGCTGCTTCAACAAATAACGTTGGCGTTACATAGTTACCTGGACCCATCTCATCACGTAGAGATTTACCACCAACAGCAACAGTAGCGCCATCTTGCTTAGCAATATCAAAGTAGCTGGTTACTTTGTCATAGTGACCTGTATGGACTAGCGGCCCTACTTCAGTTGCAGGATCAAGTGAATGACCCACTTTCAAATTAGCAACGCGCTCTTTCAATGCAGCTAGGAATTTATCCTTAATACCGCTTTGAATTAGCAGACGGCTTGAGCTTGTGCAACGCTGGCCATTTAGGCTGTATATCATGAAAACAACAGCGTCTAATGCACGATCAAAATCAGCGTCATTAAATACGATAACGGGGTTTTTACCGCCTAACTCAAGGTGCAAGCGCTTAAGCGTATTCGCAGTTTGCGCCTGAATTTTCTTACCTGTTGCAGAATCACCCACCAAGGCAACCGCTTTAATAGCAGGATGCTCTGTTAGCGCTTTCCCTACCACTGTGCCGAAACCATTGACCATGTTCCAAACACCTTTAGGCAAGCCTGCAGCTTCAGCGCATTCAGCAAGAATCGCTGCCGTAAGCGGGCTCAGCTCTGCAGGTTTGTGAACCACAGTACAACCGGCAGCTAGTGCTGGTGCAATCTTCCATGTAGATAACATGAAAGGCGTATTCCAAGGCGTAATAACAGCGACAGGACCAATTGGATTACGAACGGTGTAGTTCGTATGCTGGTCTTGGTGTAGTGACAAACCGTTACGCGCTTCTGGTGCTTTATCAGCGAAGAAACGGAAGTTAGCAGCACCACGAATAGCCGCCTGACGCATAAAACGAAGAGGCTGACCACAGTCCATAGATTCAACCATTGCGATCTCTTCAGCACGCTTTTCTAGCTCATCACCTAGCTTGTGCAAAATTTTCTTACGTGCAGCACCAGACATTGCAGCCCATTCAGCAGCGGCTGCGGCAGCAGCATCACACGCAGCATTAACATCAGCTTCGCTACCTTGAACAACTTTGCCCAAGAAGCTTTGGTCTGTTGGTGTAGTGTTGTCAAAAGTATTGCCTTCACTACCTAACGTCCACTCGCCATTGATGTAATGACCTAGCGTATTATCTTTAAAACGAGCTAAATAGCCTTCAGCTTTAGCGATGTTTTGTTGCAATTGTTCGCTCATATTATCTCTCCTTAACTCGTCTTAGTATTTGTCGCCATAGAACTCTTGTTCAGAAACGATATAAGTCTCTAGAGCGCCAATTTTTTCAATTTCACAAACTACTTTGTCACCTGGCTGCATATCTTTCAGGCCTTCAGGCGTACCTGTAGCAATCATATCGCCAGGCTTAAGCGTCATAATTTTACTTAAGTATTCAACAAGGAATGGCACATCAAAGATGATATCTGCTGTCGTACCATCCTGAGTTAATTCACCATTTACATGTGTCGTTACGCGTAAATCAGTGATATCACCAACATCATCTTTATCGATCAACCACGGGCCAATCGGTAACAAAGAGTCACGGCTTTTCACACGAAGGTTAGGACGGTAATAGTTTTCTAGGTAATCACGAATCGCAAAATCGTTACACACGGTATAGCCGGCAACGTAATCCATCGCGTCTTCACGTGAGATATTCTTGCCTTCTTTACCGATAACAGCGACCAGTTCGCATTCATAATGCTGAAAATCGATATTGTCAGGACGGTAAGCGTTTTGCTTGTGACCTGTTAGCGTATTTGAGCCTTTTAGGAAAACCAGTGGTTCTTTTGGTGGTTCAAATGCTAACTCACGTGCGTGATCCGCATAGTTCAGACCCAGCGCAAAAATAGTACCAGGCTCTTTAATTGGGCTTAACCAAGTAACATCTGTTTCATTGATCAGTTGACCATCAGCTTTAGATTTAAGCTGACCATTCTCTTCTACTGTAACGTCTAGCTCAGAGCCGTTAAAAAGTACGCGTGCATGTTTCATTGCTTATCTCCTTAAACTCGGCCAACAACGTTATTCAATTCGATCACACCTGCAATTGCAGAGCTTACTTTGTCGCCTTGTTTAATTGGCGCACGCTGACCTGGGAAGCCAATAGCGATAACATCACCCGGCTGAAGCGTCATAATGTAAGAGATCGTACTGATAAGTTCTGCAACACCACGAACCATCTGCGAAACAGGCATCTCGCTTACTGTTTCACCGTTTACTTTAGTAACAACCGTTAGCGCTTGTGGATCTGCGACATCAGCAGCTGGTACAACAACAGAACCGATCGGCGCACTGCCATCTAGGCACTTGCCTTTAATATCTGGACGGTAGTAAGACACTTCAGGTAGAGAGAAGTCATGAACAAGTGAATAACCACCGACATAATTAAGTGCTTCTTCCTGACTAACTCGGCAGCACTCTTCACCAAAAACAACAGCCAAGGATGCACCAACAACCATGCTTTCAGCCGCTGCACCTTCCGATGTAGCCCACTCTACAGTTGCACCGTCTGTACTCCACGTATTGTGTGGTTTGAAATAAAGCACAGGCTGCGTTGGCGCACTTTTGTATGGCGCTTCATTAAATTCAGCTTGCATCGCCTCGAACTGACTCGCATCGTTCAACGCAACACAAACCAACTTACCTTTAACGATTGGATTGTTTGTCATGATTAAGAACCTTTAAAAATAATCTGTAGAAAATACTGTTAATAGCCGCTGGACTGACTTGAGTCGGCCTTATTCGAACCCGACTTAAAACTTTCAGCCAACTGCTTAGCAGCATTACTTAGCAGTAGAGTATCCACTCCAATGCCAACAAATTTAGCGCCTTTCTCAACATAGTTATGAGCTTTAGCGGGATTGATACAAAGTAGGCCACCAGCCTTTCCTGCATCGTTGATGATCTGTAAGCCGTTTTCGATAGCTGCAACTACTTCAGGGTGATCAGGGTTACCAATATACCCCATTGAAGCAGATAGATCTGAAGGACCAATAAACACGGCATCCACACCTTCTACTGCCGCAATCTCTTGGAGATTTTCCATCGCAGTCACTGTTTCAGCCTGCACGATAAGACATATCTCATCGTTTGCTTTTTGAAGATAACCAGGAATACGGTTCCAGTTAGCTGCACGGGCTAAAGAGCTACCTAACCCACGAATACCTTGAGGCGGATATTTGACCGCCTGAACCAATTCTTTTGCCTGCTCAGCGGTATCGCACATTGGAATCAGCAACGTCTGCGCGCCAATATCCAATAAACGTTTCAACAATGCTGTACGCCCCTCTTCCGGACGGACAATCGCAGGTACACCGTATGGTGCAATCGCTTGCAGATGTCGCATCGTTGAATCAAGTTCAAATGGCGCGTGTTCGCTGTCAATTAATAGCCAATCGAAGCCAGAACCGGCAACGATCTCAGCGCACGATGCATCAGGGAGACCTAACCATAGACCCCACTGTGTTTCATCACCCTGCAACGCTTTCTTAAATTTGTTTACTGGAAGTTCCATCAGGCTCTACTCTATCTATTCTTTACAGTCGACAATAAGCTTGCTTAAACAAACTTCACAGATATGCCGCCAAGTGGGCCGTAATCAGCATGAATAGTATCGCCAGCTTTAACCGGTACAGGGCGAGTAAAAGAGCCCGCCAAAATAACCTGACCTGGTTCTAACGCAACACCATGAGGCGCAAAGCGTTTACAAACCCAGCAGATGCCATTCGCAGGATGCCCTAATACGCCCGCAGCAACACCGGTCTCTTCAATTTGGCCGTTCAAGTAAAGCAGAGATCCAGCCCAACGCAAATCGATATCCATTGGTTTGATTGGACGACCACCCAAAATAATGCCAGCGTTCGCTGCATTGTCTGAAATAGTATCCAACACTTTTCGTGTATAACCTGTTTCAGGATCTGTACGGTGGCAACGTGCCGCGATTAATTCAATCGCTGGAACAACATAGTCTGTTGCATTAAGTACATCAAAGATCGTCACGTTTTCGCCTTCTAAACGATCTTTAAGAACAAAGGCCAATTCAACTTCGATACGAGGGTCTAAGAAATCAGATGCCTTAATTTCAGCACCGTCATTAAAGAACATGTTATCTAGAAGCACACCGTAATCAGGCTGATCAATATTAACTGCCATCTGCATAGCGCGAGACGTTAGACCGATCTTATAACCTTTAACAGAAGCGCCTTCCGCGATCTTACGATCAACCCATGCTTTCTGAATTTTATAAGAGTCATCCATTGTCATGTCTGGATATTCAAGCGTCAGCGCTGGAATCTGCTGGCGTTCATTTTCAGCTTTGTATAGACGGTCAGCTGCGTTTTTAATCTGTTCCGGAGTTAACATAAACATCCTCGTTTTATAAATCTGACGAAGCATAAAAAGGTGTCGCTTCGAAGCAATTCATTTACCTACGCCAAAAACATAAGTAACATGTTAACTACAATATACTTAATATATTAATGAATTTCCACCCCTAATTTTGAACACCTTGTTTGCTTCAATTATGATGCTGCCACACTCCTAGGATCTCAGAACACAATGCGCACTTTTACACTAAGACAAACGATCCTAAGCCTTTGGCCGGGATGTAAAATTTCTGGCCCTATTCTCTTGATGATGTGGGCATTTGCACTCGCCAGCAACTTCACAAGCTACCCTTTAAGTCCTATCGCCACAGTGCTTGGCTGGCTCTTTGTTGTATTAGAGCTCCCAAGGTTACGCGCTAAACAACGCCCGCTTATCCTTATTCTGGCTGCCGTTGGCCTCTTGTGTTCTATCCTTGCTTGGAGTTTTGGCTCCACTACAACATTATTAGAGCTATTGGATGAGCATCTAAAACTAGCCATGTTACTCACCGCCATAAGCTTTATCGGTCTTGCGATACAGCCAGAGAGCAGCAGCACTCAAAAGGGTATAAAAAGCTATCTAAGTACGTTTTTAGGCATGCACTTTTTCTCATCCGTCGCCAACTTTTCATCCATACCCGTTGTTGGTGATCAAGTGATGCGCAAAGGCAGGGTTGATAGACTCTCACAAAGCATTTTGTCTCGCGGCTTTAGCCTATCGGTGTTGTGGTCGCCATTTTTGAGTATTACCCCACTTGTATTAGAGCAAGTCCCTGGAGCTGAAGTTAAAAACATCTACCCTTACTCAATCCCCTTAGCAGCCACTGGGATTTTATTAACCTTTCTGGAAGCCCGCTATCGTTACAAAAGCCGATTCAACTTATATCAGGGTTATCCGATGAAGGTATCTACGCTTCATCTGCCCATCTTTCTTATTGCGAGCGTCTTAATACTCACCTGGCTTTTCCCAGCGACCTCCACCGTTGTCATGGTCTCCATCGTAGCGGTAATAATCCCTTTAATAATAATCGCCTTAAGGCATGGCACATCAACTTGTGGCACACAGCTACATCAACACATTTTTACAAAACTATCTGAGAGCCGTACAGAGATCTCTCTCTTTCTTAGTGCCGGACTACTGGCCGCGGGGGTTAAAGCATGTATCGCAGTTGGATTGGTTAGTCTGCCTTTCACAGAAACAAACGCATTGGTAGCGTCCATCACACTAATTACGATCATTATCATTGCCTCACTGGGTATCAACCAACTTGCGGTTGTAGCAATATTTGCAGGCTTACTCGCGGATATTACTACGACGCCAACCATAATGGCTGTCACCTATATCTATGCAACCGCCCTATCTATGTATACAAGCGTATTCAGTGGCACCAATATGATTTTGCGAGCTCGATATGGCTGCACAAGTCGAGAGATTTTACGTAACCAGCTGCCCTTTACCTTGGTTATGGTCCCTGTAGGTATCTTGGTTCTATATTCCATGGAATGGCTCGGTGTTCAGTAATTTATAGTTGATACTATTTCGCTTATCGCTTAATTTTACGACCTCATCTATACCCACAGCATCCTGATGGCAGTTCGAGCCACATATAATTAACATATTAAGTACGAGGCAAGCATGATTAAGGTTTATGGAAGCGTTTATTCGCGTGCAAGCATGGTAATGTGTGTTCTAGAAACGCTAAATTTAGAGTATGAATACATTGATCATCTGCCAAAAGGCAAAGAGATTAAGCAAGATGCATATCTCGCGCTAAACCCTAATGGTAAAGTCCCAACGATAGTTGATGGTGACTTAGTTCTCTGGGAAACCCAAGCAATCCTATTTTACCTAGTAGAGAAATATGGCAAGGGCGAGCTATGGGGCAACAGCCCAGAGGAAGTCGCTGATATTTATCGCTGGTCCCTGTTTATCAGTAATCAGCTAGAAGGCTTTGCACTTGATCTATTCTCGCAATATAAATTTGTCAAAGAAGAGAATCGTGATGCTGCCATTATTGCTCGTGCAAACAGCGAGATGGATCGTTTTATGCCCATTCTCGAAAATCAATTAGAAGGCAAAGAGTACGTTTCTGGTAATAAACGTACTGTCGCAGATATCCACGGCGCAACCATACTTTCTTGGGCCAAATTAGTGGGCTACGACTTCAAACGCTTCCCAAATGTTGATGCTTGGATAAAACGCCAAATAAAATCTGAAGCACAACAGAAAGTAAACGCTAAAGCCTAACTCAATCATCGTATTTACCTAAACTAGGGGGGTGAGTTTAGAGACCCCCTAGTGCCTATCCGCTCCCTTAGTCATGACATCTCTCAGGAGAGAGAAGTCCCAATAATCATCCAAACAATGACTATCTTGCTCACCTTTCAAGGTACCAGAAAAACTATAAAATACGGCGTCAGCATTAAACGCTTCTTTCAGCCCGCCATCGATGGGAAATGCCCCCTCACTAACCATTTCATCATAATACTGATCAATCTCTTGCGGCCGATGCTTCCCTAGCAAACCATATTTTATGCTTTGCTCCGACACATATTGAGAGTTTTCAACCATCGCTTGCCATACAAACACGAGTTCCTGAATCAATACTTTAAGCTCTTTCTGATTAGACTTGATAAAGGATTGATGAGCATAAAGCGCTTCATCAGAAGCATTAACCTCTTCCATAGGCAAACGCTTGAATACGCCACTGGGCATAGAAAGCAGCATGTTTTTACGCTCTGTATCAACTACCGTCGCGTTTATGCGACCATTGATCATCGCATTTGCTCTTACACCGGATCCTGGCAGATAAAACATTTTACGATAAGAAATACCGTGTTTCTTAGCCATCATATTCATAATAGCCTCAGTACCAGACCCCGAACCATGTGAATACATATCGATTCCATCGAGTTCACTCCAAGCATTAAATTTAGTCGCGTTGACCACGGGGTGGAAACGTAACTTATTTAACTGATAGAACATCCGAATGGGCGCCTGGGTTTCCTGTATGGTTTTATACGGGGTACCCATACCGATATCTGCTTGCTTATTCATAATGGTTCGCATCGCCATACCCTCAGAGAGCATATAACTGACCTTAATCTTCAACCCCCTCTCTTTGGCTCTCTCTACCGCTACCAAGATTGGCAACATATCGATACCGGGCAGATCGTCTAAGGCAACTCTAATCTCACCGTCCGAAGCCAGCGCAGCAACTGGAGTAGTAAAAATAATCAAACTACAGATAAAGGCTTTTATGATGCGTGACATGGTATTAGCAACTCCAACTAAATAGGCATTTACATAACAATGATTCAATAACAGTCTACTGAATAGAAAAAACCTTTTCTTATTAAGAAACATTGTACAATAAGCTTATCTTTAGGCGACCCTGTTTACTAGCCATATAGAGGCACATAGTTTGAGAGAGTCTTTGCAGAGAAAGTTTCTTTTTCCAGTCATCGTAGGTGCTGCCCTTCTAATCATCTTATCAGCACTGCTTACTTATATGAGTCTACTACCCGATCTCAGATCTCAAATGGTTAAACGTGCTGAATTAATGACCACAACCATCCGAGCGGCTGGCGAGATTAACCCAAACTATCAGGACCTACGCTTAGCCTTAGAAGAGATAACGCTGCACACCTCAGGCGTCCATGGCATCACCCTAGCAACGCTCAATCCAACCATTATTTGGGCATCCAGCACTCAGCCTAATGCGGACCTTGATGCCCATACCGTTGATATGCTGAAACTGCTTGATATCAGTTCTAAAAAACATATTTTCGGGCAGTTCACACATGCTAATGGTGACCTCATTGTAATTTCACCCTTTAAAAACTTTCACCATGTAGAACAAACCCTCATTACGGCTCCGCATACATTCAAACTACCGCCCCAGATGAGCAGTGATCTTGCATACACTCTTCCAGCGGATGGCTATGAAGGAATTTTATATCTTCGCTTCAACTGGCAAGAGTTCGAAACAGTCGCCAATACCACGCTTGCGAACCATATAATGGCCATGTCCGGTGGCATTTTGCTTATGCTATTGCTATCGATAGCAACGGTGTATAAATCAATCATTAATCCAATCAGGTCTATCTCAAATACAATTATTGCGCAGAGATCCGGGGATTCTAGTGCTAGAACAGAACAACTTTCACGAGATGAGATAGGCCTTCTTGGCACATCACTTAATGAGATGCTCGATTCGCTACATGATAGGGACCGGCTACTTAAGGTAGTTGTCAACCACCTCCCAGTTGGACTTAGCCTTAAAGGACTGAACGATGAAAAACTGGTTCAAAACGAAGCCTACAAACAGTCCTATCTATCCCCGTATTTAAACGGCCAAATCCATGAACAAGTATTGGAAAATAGAATAACCTCACAACAAAAAGTTGTCTCCGAACAAATACCCATCACATTAGAAGAGCATTTAACATTTACCGATGGCACAAAGGATTTTGAAACAACTATTTTCCCTATATTCAATCACAAGAACCATCTTGAGTGGCTAGGGACACTTTGCGTTGATATAACAGAGAAGAAGGCAAGAGAGCTAAAGCTAACACAACTTTTCATGGCCGTTGAATCTGTTAACAACGGGATTATTATTAGTGACGCTCAATCAGAAGGCCATCCCATTCTCTATGTAAACCCCGCCGTATCGGCACTAACGGGGTACCAAAAATCCGAACTTATCGGGGCATCACCACGTATATTCAACAGAAATAGCAAAGAACAAGAAGGACTAGAAATCTTACGAAGGGCTATACATAAGAAAGAAGCATGCAGCGTTGTACTAAAAAACACACGCAAAGATGGTACGCAATTCTGGAATGAATTCACTCTATCCATCATCCAAGATGACACAGGGACCACCACTCACTTTGTCGGCATCCAAAACAATGTCACTGATCGAGTCGAAGCTGAAAATCGAATAGAACACTTGGCCTACTATGACGCTTTAACCGACATCCCCAATAGAACGCTATTTAACGATCGTCTTACTCAGCTCATTGCTGAATCCGAACGATCTAGCAAGATGGCTGCGATCGTCTATATAGATTTAGATGGTTTTAAAGCGGCCAACGATAATTTTGGCCATGTGACTGGGGATATTATCCTCCAAAAAGCCGCCAATAGAATGCAAAGCTGCCTTAGAAACCAAGATTCTATTGCTCGGATGGGGGGTGATGAATTTACCATCCTACTACCCCAGCTATCTGATACTGATGTCATCATTAACGTTCCCAAGATCATAAATCGCCTAAATACAGAATTAGCGAAACCTTATGATATCGAAGGCAACCTTATCCATACGTCAGGAAGCATAGGCATTAGCATTTACCCCAAAGATGGCAATAATGCTGAAACTCTGATTATGTGTGCTGATCACGCTATGTATCACGCAAAACAGAAGGGGAAAAACACGTTTAGCTTTTTCCAAAAACAGATGAATCTTGAAATTGAACAGAATCAATTAGTGGAGAATCATCTACGCGGAGCAATTACTAGAGATGAATTCACTCTTCATTATCAACCTCAAGTAAAACTCGATACCCAAGAAGTTTCATTGGAAGCACTAATACGCTGGAAAAACGATACACTTGGGGATGTGTTGCCCGATGAGTTCATTCCTATCGCAGAATCAAGTGGTATGATCGACGAAATAGGCTCATGGGTTATTCAACAAGCCTGCAGGGACTACGCCTCGCTACGCGAGATAGGTCATCATATCCAAAAAATAGCGATCAACATCTCGGCTTATCAGTTTAAACGTCAGGATATTGCTTCCATTATCAAGCAAGAGCTCGACAAACATGGGATGGAGGGTTCCTGTTTAGAAGTGGAAATAACCGAGACTGCTATTTTTAATGATTTTGAGTTTGCCAAAGCCGCACTGCAAGAGATTCGAAAAATGGGTGTTACTATCGCAATCGATGATTTCGGTACAGGCTACTCCTCTTTAACCTATTTAAAACAACTACCGATCGATACAATTAAAATCGATAAACAGTTCATTAAAGGCTTACCTAAAAACAAAGACGATCAACATATTGTTATGGCTATTTCAGGAATGGCTAAAGGCATGGGATTAAAACTGTTAGCCGAAGGAGTCGAGACCGAAGAGCAACTCCAGTTTGTGGAACATGAACTTCACTGCACCAACATACAAGGATTTCTATTTTCTAAACCGATCCCCAAGTCCGAGCTTCTACAGTCCAGCTTCCTAAACCTAGCATCAAACAAAATATAGATATTTCAGACGGTGCAGATTTTATGTAACCAAACATCACTACAGATACTTTTCTCAAAGCTCAAAGCTCAAAGCTCAAAGCTCAAAGCTCAAAGCATTAGTTTATTAGCTATACGCCCCCTCTCCTAACAGATCAAAAGCTATGCAAGCAAGCGTTCCATCCACATGTGAGGAATACCCGCTTCCATAAATTCACTACCATAGGGGGCAAAACCTAGCTTAAGATAAAAATTAGTCGCTTGTGTCTGAGACCCTAAATACACACGCGAACAACCTTTTTCCTCCGCCTTATTAATCAAGGACAAGACAACCTTCTCGCCTAACCCCTGGCCTCTATATTTTCTTAAAACAGCGATTCTACCTATATGACCGTCATCTAGAATTCGGCCGGTAGCGACTGGGACCCCATCGGCATAAACAAGCGCGTGAATAGCCCTATCATCTAAGCCATCAAACTCCAACTCAGGATCTATACCTTGTTCTCGAATAAACACGTCATGGCGGATTGCCCCCACCAGCTTTGAGTTCTCATCATCAAAGGTGACATTCTTTACTATGATCATTCAGCAACTTAAATTGTTATTAATGTATTAAAAAGTTAATTTATAAAAAAAGCGCCTAACAAAGGCGCTTTTAGAAGCTATTAGCCTACAGCTAATCTTACAGATCTTGAACCCATCGTGGCTCGAACTCAGCTGTAAAACACCGGCATAACTATCCACCCGCATACCTCATGCAATGAGTTACTTAAGTTTTCATCAATAGCTACTTAATCAGCAAACTGATTTTTAATATCCCAAAACTTATCTTTAACATTATCAAAAGCATTCAATAGGCGTGGATCAAATTGACCTTCACTCATATGCAAAATGATGTGTTCTGTTTCAGATTTTGTATATGCTTTTTTATAAATACGCTGAGTCACTAGCGCATCATAAACATCAGCCACTGCCATCAGGCGTGCCGGCAGCGGAATCGCTTCACCTACCAGCCCTTTGGGATACCCTTGCCCATCCCAACGCTCATGGTGATAGTGCGCAATATCCCTTGCACAGTGCAGGAAGGTACCACTTGCCTCCAGCGAGAGGCGACTAGACAGGGAATTGATGGCCTCTTCTATAGCATCACTGCCAAGTGTCGTATGCGCTTGCATAATACATTGTTCAGTTTCGTTTAAACGCCCTTCCTTCAGCAGGATATGATCAGGAATACCCACTTTACCAATATCATGTAAGGGTGCTGACTTATAGATACGCTGAATTAAGTTATCATCCAGCTGATCCTCAAATTCGGGGTGATGTAAAAGCGCTTCGGCCAGTACTTTCACATAATGCTGGGTCCTAAAGATATGCTGGCCCGTTTCGTTATCCCTAGTTTCAGCCAGCGTAGCCAGACTCAAAATAGCCGCATCTTTGGTTGCATCAAGCTCTGCTGTACGTTTTTCAACCTTTTTCTCAAGTAAACGGTTCAGTGCCAACAGCTCCTTTTCCGCTACTTCACGACCAGAATCCGCCCGAGCCCATAACCAAAGTAAACCGCTACTAAATAGATATGCCAGCATCAAAGGATAGAGATAAGCCAAATGTTCACCAAGAAATGGCATGCCTATTCTATGCTGTGTATTCA
>Ga0193961_1000122_pt1 | contig 30487 bp, 30 predicted proteins | sample FB_4_MG_FD_140371 | JGI IMG/M metagenome (GOLD analysis project Ga0193961, IMG submission 140371) | Microbial mat bacterial communities from the Broadkill River, Lewes, Delaware, United States - FB_4_MG | ecosystem: Environmental > Aquatic > Freshwater > River > Microbial mats | place: USA...
TATTTGTAAAGTAAATACAGATGAGCAACAAGAACTTGGAACAAAATTTGGAGTGAGATCTATCCCTACAATTTTATTCATGAAAGATGGTGAAGTTGTTGATACTATGGTTGGTGCTTCTTCTAAGCAAGCTTTTGCTGACAAAATCAACAGTTTATTATAATATTTTACAATAATCAATGATTATAAAGGGATTTTAGAGTCTAGCTCTAAAGTCCCTTTTTTTATACCTAAAAATTATAAAAAGGGATGAGTATGTTTCAAATGGGAGCAAATTTAGCAGGGGATAGTTGGGAAACAAAAAAACTCAAAAATCCAAAAAAAAGTTTTGAAAAAATAAGTAAAAATGAGCATCAGCTTGTATTTACTTTTGAAAAAAGAAGAGGAAAACCTGTCACATTAGTTGGACGATTTTTTATGAGTGATAAAGAGAAAAAAGAGATACTCAAACTCTTAAAATCAAAACTTGGCTGTGGAGGTACTGTAAAAGAGGAATGGCTGGAGATTCAAGGGGATAAAAAAGGACAAATTATAGAAGTTTTATCGGCAGATGGTTGGAAATTTAGGAAGCGATAATAATGCAAAATATATTTGATGAAGTGAATAGTTTAGATAAAAGATGTCGTGATAAATTTGACTTGACAGAAGATATTATGATGGAAAATGCAAGTATCTCAATGTTTGATTATATACAAAATAATTTTGAACCAAAAACAAAAATTTTGATAGTATCTGGTGTAGGAAATAATGGAGCAGATGGTATTGCACTTGCTAGACTACTACATACTTTATATAGTGTATCATTATATATTCCATTTGGTGTGAAGTCACCTATGGCAATACTCCAACTCCAAAGAGCAAAAAAATTAAATATCAAAATTATCCATAAAATCAAAAATTATGATGTGATAGTAGACTGTTTATTTGGGTCTGGATTAGCAAGAGATTTAAACAAAGAGGCTGTATCTCTTATAGAAAAACTCAATAAATTACAAGTATTTAAAATAGCCTGTGATCTGCCAAGTGGTATCAATACTTTAGGGCAAGTTACTACACAAGCTTTTTATGCTGATCGTACTATCACAATGGGTGCTTTGAAAAAGTCTCTTTTTACTGACTATGCCAAAGAATATGTGGGAAAAATACAAGTATCAAATTTAGGAATACAAAGAGAAATATATGAAACACAATCAAAATGTTATCTACTCGAGAAAGATGATCTAAAACTTCCAATTAGAGATAGTAAAATAGCAAACAAAGGAACATATGGTCACTTAAGTGTCATCATAGGTGAAAAAAAAGGAGCAGGACTCTTATGTGCGGAGGCTGGTTTTTCTTTTGGATGTGGTTTGATAAGTGTTATCTCTAATGAGTTACAAAATATTCCAAACTCTATGATGCAAAATAGCACCATACCTTTAAATACAAGTGCATTATGTATCGGAATGGGTTTGGGCAAAGAGTATGATGAACAATTACTTCTAAATGATTTACCAAAAGTGATAGATGCAGATCTCTTTTATGACACAAAAATTCTCGCTCTTTTAGACAAAAAAAATGTAGTATTAACCCCCCACCCAAAAGAGTTTTGTTCTTTGCTTAAAATGACACAAATAGCAGATATATCTATAGAAGAGTTACAAAATAATAGATTTGAATATCTACAATTATTTTGTAAAAAATATAAAAATATCGTACTTTTACTCAAAGGAACCAATGTACTTATAGGATACAAAAAAAAGATTTATGTCAATATTTTTGGTTCTTCAGTTTTAAGTAAAGGTGGGAGTGGCGATGTTTTGGCTGGTTTGATTGGGGCACTTTTAGCACAAGGATATACTCCACTCCAAGCAGCTATAAATGGAAGTTTGTCACATACACTAGCAGCATCTAATTATAAAAAAAATAATTATTCTATGAGTCCTTTAGACTTAATACAAGAGATTAAAAAACTATAAAGATAGTTTCGATAACATACGCCAATTAAGAAGAAAAATTACTTTAAATAAAAGGAAATATTACATATGAACGATAACATTTTAAAAGTAGGAAACTACGAATTTAACTCAAGACTTATAGTAGGAAGTGGAAAATACGACTCTTTTCAAACTACAAAAGATGCAACAATTGCAAGTGGGAGTGAACTTATCACTGTAGCGATACGAAGAGTAAATATAACCAATCCAAATGAAGAAAATTTACTTGATTATTTCAAAGATACAAATATAAAATTACTCCCAAATAGTGCAGGATGTTTTACAGCCCAAGAAGCTATCACTACATTTAGACTTATGAGAGAAGCTACAGGAATTGATATCATTAAACTAGAGGTTATTGGTGATGCTGCAAAAACTTTATATCCCGATGTGATAGAAACGATTAAAGCGTGTGAAGTACTTAAAAAAGAGGGTTTTACAATTATGGCATACACAAGTGATGATCCAATCATTGCAAAAAAACTAGAAGATGCTGGTGCTGATGCTATTATGCCATTAGCTGCTCCTATTGGAAGTGGTCTTGGTATTCAAAATCCTTACAATATTGCATTTATCAAAGATGCAGTAAATGTACCTGTAATAGTAGATGCTGGTCTTGGGTGTGCATCTGATGCTGCAATTGCTATGGAGTTAGGAGCAGATGGAATACTTGCAAATAGTGCAATAGCACAAGCTTCAAATCCTATGATGATGGCAGAAGCTTTTAAATATGCAGTAACAGCAGGAAGATTGGGGTATAAAGCAGGACGAATCCCTAAAAAACCTTATGCAACAGCAAGCTCACCTATTGATGGATTGATTCAATTTTAATAAAATACTCAATTTAAAATAGAGATAAACCTAGTGTTTATCTCTATTTTAACTAAATTTTAAAATTCTTTTCAAAAACACTTGACAAGAAAAACAATTTTCACTATAATTCCACCACATTAAGACAAGGCATCTTAAAGTATTCAACAAATTAGTTCGGAGTGTAGCGCAGCCTGGTAGCGCACCTGGTTTGGGACCAGGGGGTCGAAGGTTCGAGTCCTTTCACTCCGACCATGTTATTTTACAAAAAAATTTTATAAATTCTGATGGTAGGATTAGCTCAGTCGGTTAGAGCGTCTGGTTGTGGTTCAGAAGGTCGTGGGTTCGATCCCCATATCTTACCCCATTTACAAATTTATAAAATGCTTCCATAGCTCAGCTGGATAGAGCAACGCCCTTCTAAGGCGTAGGTCGCACGTTCGAATCGTGCTGGGAGTACCATTGTTTAACATTAATTAACTACATTTTTTATGCGGATGTGGTGAAATTGGTATACACGCCAGACTTAGGATCTGGTGCTTTACGGCGTGGAGGTTCAAGTCCTCTCATCCGCACCATAGTGTAGTTACTTAATGTTAAACGAAATTAGGCCCTTGCTTAGGGTCTTTTTTTTTGCCTATTTTTATTTTCTAAAGATCGCGTAGCTCAGGGGTAGAGCGCTACATTGACATTGTAGAAGTCGTTGGTTCAAATCCAACCGTGATCACCATACTTCAATACAACTAATTTTAACAATCTATAAGTCTTTCATTTGCTCCTTTATTTTTTTAATATGTTACATATTGTCCGTAGATGTTTTGTCATCATTGTTGTAGAATAGATATATGGAAAATAAAGAATTAGTTAAACTTGGAAAAAGAATTAAAAATGCAAGAAATAAATTGGAATTATCCCAAGAATCTTTAGCTGAAAAGTCTGAATTTGACAGAACCTATATAAGTCTTTTAGAGCGAGGAAAAAGAAATCCATCCTATCTAAATTTATTAAAATTATCAAAGGGTTTAGAAATAGCATTAAGTGATTTAGTAGAAAAGGACGAATAAGTGTTTTATATAAAAGAAGATCAAGTTTTAAAAGTTAAATATTCTGAATATTTAAAATTAGTAGGGTCATTATCTAAATTATTTTCGGATAGTTTAGTTCCTTATCTATATTATAGAGTTGCAGAAAATATCTTTTGTTTAGCATTTAAAGCTGAAAATTTATCAAGATCTGATGTTGCAATTGATGCGGTTAAAAATAATATTGGATTTGGATTAAAAACTTTTTTACATAACAACGGAAAAACCTTTCAAAAAATAGCAGAATTTAATGCTCTTAGAGAAGAATATAAGGATAAATCAGATGAAGAAATTGTTTACTTTATATCTGAAGCAAGAAACAAAAGACTCGATTTATCTATAGAAATTTATAATTGCCATAAATTAATTTATCATTGTTTGACAAGAAGTGAAAATAAAATGTCAATCTACGAATTTCCAATGGATTTGGTTGATATAAAGAATATTAAAAATATCAAAAGAGATAAAAATAGTATAAAATTTACTGATGGTTTAAATGAATACAATTTTAATTTATCAAAAAGTACTTTATTTAAAAGGTTTATTTGTAAAAAAAGTATTGCGGATATTACTATCGATATTTTAGCAGAACCTTATGATTCACTGTTATCTTTGCAATCAACTAGTCAAAATTTATTAACGAAATCAACTAATTATCCATTTGTTTACTTACCTTTATATGCACCTAGTTCAAAAGATTTTGAACCTGCACTAGCAAGTGGAATTAATCAATGGAATGCAAAAGGAAGAAAAAGAGATCCTAATGAACTTTATATTCCGATACCTTCATGGATTCATAAAAGATTTATCAATTTTTTTCCTAATAATAATGATGAAATTTTTGATTTAATACTACCAAATGGAAACAAATTATCATCTAAAATGTCTCAATCAGGACAAAAAAGTTTAATGTCAGATCCAAACAAAGCTTTAGGAAAATGGATATTAAGAGATGTTCTAAAAGTTCCAGAGTGGACATTACTTGATAGAGATTATTTAAATAAAATAGGTATTGATTCAGTTATTGTATTTAAACTTTCTGATACAGAATATAAAATTGACTTTGCTTCAGTTGGAAAATTTGAAGAATTTAAAGAGCAAAATGATATTTAAATAAACTTTTTTATCTCAACATCATACTCTCGAATACAATCATTAGGATTGTATTCGGGTTCTATTCCGTCTAATAAATCTTTAACTCTTTGAGCAAATGGATAGATACCAAGTGGAGGAACAGCATTTCCAATTTGTCGTCTTACTTCTGTAGTACTTCCCTGAAAATTATAATCATCAGGAAAACTTTGAAGCCTTGCTCTTTCTCTATTGGTTAATGGTCTATGTTGTGTTTGATGATAACCCCAAGTTCCACCCCCACCTGATGCAATTACAGTATAAGCTGGTTTATTCCCATCTAATCTTCTATAAATATTTGACATTAGTCCTTTAACCGCATAAGGTGTATTTTCAACATCTTTAAAATTTCCACCTTCTTTAATATGTTTTAGTCTTTCAACAACATTGTTAGTTACACGCAAAGGTTCCATATGTTTACACTTCTCAATTTTAGGAAGATTCTTAAAGGCTTCATTAGATGTAACATGATTATCTTTATGTGTAAATTCAGGAGGCACAAACTCAATATTTAAATCTTTTCTAACCCCTATAAATAAAACTCTCTGTCTTAATTGAGGTACACCAAAGTCTGCAAAATTAACTAAAAATATCTTTAATTTATATCCATCTAATTCAAATCTTTTTTTGATAATCTTGACAGCTTCACCTTTATTAGCCGATAAAATACCTTTTACATTTTCTGCAACAAAAACTTTAGGTTGTAGTTTTTCTACATATTTGGCAAAACTTTCATACAGTTGGCCATCTTTATCATCTTTTATCCCTTTTTGTTTACCTACTACAGAAAAAGTAACACAAGGAAAACCACCTAATAATATGTCATATTCATTTGTATTATGTTTTTCTAATTCTTTTTCAATATTCTCTGTTATATCTTTGGGTTCAACATCACTATTAATTTGAGAAAAATATTTTTTATTATATTTGAGTGAATCAACTGCATATTTATTGTATTCTACAACATATTTAGTACTAAACGGAAGTGCTTTATATTCATTTTTTAGAAATCTAAAATCTCCATGAAAACCTATATCTAAACCACCTGCACCTGTAAATGTAGAAAATATTTTATACAATATATTACCCCTTTTGATTGGAATGCAATTTTACACTTTTTGAGCTGCAATTTAACTGAAAGCATAAATTTAATAGTTTGATTGTATTAATTGAGATTATTTACATCCAATTAGTATAAATTATGATAAACTCTTTATACAAATAATATCATAAATGGAAGGGATCTATTATGTCAATAAATAGTATTAGAAATTTAGTTGAGATTGCAAATAAAAAGCTACCTCATAAAGTAGCAATGATAGACAAAAATGAACAATTGACTTACGAAGAAGTTTTTGAGAAAGTGAATAAGCTTGCACATTATATAAGGACACTAGGATTTGAAAAGGGTGCTAGAATAGGGGTCTATGCCAATAAAAATATACAAAATGCAGTATCTATATTGGCTATTCTTTCTTCTGATTATGTTTTTGTGCCTATTCCAAAACTTTTAAAATCAGAACAAGTAAAATATATCATAAACGATTGTGACATCTCTTGTATGATAACAGATGAGCAAAAACTCACAACACTGAAAGAAACTGCATTTGATGGTAAGATTATCACTATTGAATCTTGCGATAAAGAGCTGGTATCTTTTGAGGAGATTTATAAGTGTTATAGTAGTGAGTATGAGTGTAGTATAAAAGGGCATGATAATGCCGCTATTACATATAGTTTTGCTTCGAGTGGTTTTCCTAAAGGAGTGGTGATATCGCATAAAAATTTGATAGATAGTGCTAGAGTAGTGCATAATTATCTTCAAATACAAGAAGATGATATTTTGTCAGGTATTTTGTCATTTAGTTTTGATTATGGACTCAATCAGCTTTTTACTTCACTCTATGCACGAGCGACATTTTGTCTCTATACTTTTTTTACTCCGAGTGATTTTTTTGCCCATATCATTAAAAATAAAATCACTATTTTAGCTGTAATGCCTATACATTTTACTATGATGTTTGATGAAGATTCTCATCGCTTACCGAGTCCTCAACAGCTTGAGAATGTACGAGTGATAAGCTCATCAGGTGGAATAGTAACCAATAGTATGATAGATGAGATAGAAAAATACTACACAAATGCACAATTTTATTCTATGAGTGGACATACTGAGGCATTTCGATCAGCCTATTTAGAACCTAGCCAGCTTAAAATACGACCGAATTCTATAGGAAAAGCGATTCCAGATGTAGATTTGTATGTTATAAATGAAGAAGGATACGAGTGTAAACCACGAGAAGTAGGGGAGCTTATTCATCGAGGTGCTGGAATTTATAAAGGTTTTTGGAACTCAAAAGAGGATACAGATAATAGTTTTAAGAGTATTCAAATTTTAGAAAATGTAATTGATTTGAAAAATGGTTTGATTGATGAAGTGGTAGTAGCTACTGGGGATTATGTGTATAAAGATGAAGAGGGTTATATATTTTTTGTAAGTCGTCATGATGATATGATAAAAACAAGCGGATACAGAATCAGTCCACTTGAGATAGAAACGGTCACCTATAATAATATAGAAAAAATCAAAGAGTGTGCTGTGTTTGGTTTGGAAAATGAGAAGATAGAAGAGGAGATTGTTTTGGTCTATAGTGGGGTGAGTGAACTCCCTAAAAATGAGATAATATTTGAATTAAAAAAACATCTGCCATCATATATGATTCCATCAACTATTTTGTATAAAGCCAATATGCCAATGCAATCAAAAGATTCTAATAAGATTGATAAAAAGGCACTTAAAAATGAGATACTCAAAAAATAACTTTTAGTATTTAAAGTACATTTAGATGAGAAGCTTAGAGTAAAATTATTTTTACTCTATCCCCTTTTGATAGATTTTGACTCTGCTCTTCTTGGATAAGAAGAGCAGGATTGCCAAGCATATTGGTCAAAATAGCACTTGTACCATTTTTTTTGCCTTGAAAATTTATATGATAATTCCCCTCTCTAAATGCCACATTACACGCTGTAAAAGTAGTCTTATTTGCTTTTTTTGGATAGTTCTCATCGATAATTGCATCGACAATTGGGAGTGTTTCATTTGAACCTTTTAGTTTAAAAATAAGAGGTAATACATAGAGTAAAAATGTAACGGTACTCGAATAAGCAAACCCTGGTAACCCTACGATAAACTTATCACCTTTTTGAGCTACTAAAATATGTAATCCTGGTTTGATATTGACCCCTTGAAATAAAAGCTCACAATCAAGTTCCTCTTTGATGATATCTTTTACAAAATCATAATCACCCACACTTACTCCACCAGTGGTTACCACGATATCAGAAGAGTGAAGAGCAGTTTTTAAGAGTGTAGTAATAGAGTTGCGGTCATCTTTTACGATACCCATTTGATGTACATTACAGCCATATTTTTTTGCAATCGCTTCAAGTGTGATATGATTGGAGCTTCGTATCTGAGCGTCATTTGTTTGTGTTTCACCGAGATCTAATATCTCACTTCCTGTGCTAGCTATTGCAACTATGGGCTGAGTATATACAGCAACTTGCACTCTATTCAAACTTGCCATCACACCAATTTGTGCAAAATCTATTGTTGTTCCTTTTTTGATAAGAACTTCATCTTTTTTGTAATTTTCTCCAATATCTCTGACAGCAAAGTTTTTTGAAACTTCCTGATTGATAATAATATAGTCATTTTCAACAGTGACATTTTCTATAGGAATCAGCGTATCTGTATCTTTTGGCATCAAAGAACCTGTAAAAGTTTTGATACATGTGTTTGTTTTTATTTGTGAAGTGGTTACCGAACCTGCTGGATTATCACCCAAAATCTTGAGTTTTTGAGTTTTGATATCTTCATGCTTAAAAGCATATCCATCCATAGCAGATGTTTGAAATGCAGGAGAATTTTCTTGTGCTATTATATCTTGAGCAAGTACTTTTCCCAAAGTTTGTGAGATAAAAAGTTGCTGTGTAGCTTTTGGAGCTAGTATAATATTTTGTAATATTTCTATTGATTTGTTGTAATTTATAAATTTTTTCATAAATAATCATAACAAATCAATCCCTTTAATTGCCTTTAATTAATGATTTTGAGCGTGTCATTTTGAGTGAGTATTCCTTCTGTTATCACTTTTGCAAAAACACCTCTATCATTTTGTAATAAAGTAGAAACATTATCACCTATTTTATTAAGTGATTTACATATTGTACACTCTTGTGTAATCTCCAAAATAACATCACCTGCTTGTAGTTGTGTCCCTTGTGTGAGTGTATAAGGATTGAAATCGACCAAAATATTTTCACCTAATTGTCCGTATTGTACAGAAATATTTTCTTTTTTAATAATATCATAAGCAGATATTGAAGAGATAAGGATAGATCGTTTTGGACTTTTATTGTAAAATTTGTCCCCTACAACACCTTGTGTGTCAACTTTTATTTGTTTATGTGAATCTCTTGTTATGTTGGTTTTATCAGAGATAAAGAGGTGTTTAATTACACCAATATCTGTTTTATTTTTCATAGTTTACTCATTGTATTTAAATTATATTTGTATTATGATAGCATAAGAGATATTAAGAAAATACTACTGGAGAACTTATGAACAAAAAAAAACAGATGAATTTTAATTTGAATAATTTTTTATTAGCAACTACAACAATCCTTGATGCAAGGGAGATGCAATACCATAATATAAGTGAAAATCACTCGTTACGAATAGCTTATATTGCACTTCAAATAGGAGAAAAATTACAGTTTGAACCCAAAGAGATGTTTGATTTGTGTGCGTATGGATTATTTCATAATTATATTGATCAAGAAAAGAAGCTATTACTTAGGATAGAAAATAAAGAAAATAAATTGTCAAATCTTATTGATTTTGTACATACTCTTGAAGAAAAATATGATTTTTCTAAAAAAAGTATTCAAAATCGAGAGACAATTTTGAATGCATGTATTGCAATGATAGAAAATGAAGAATATACAAATATTTTTTGTGAAGTTGTAGATAGGATTGATTTTTGGTTAAATTGTCAGACAAAAGAGATGATGCTTCAGTATATTTATACTTCACTATATGATTTTACAATTGTACTGGATTTTGAAAAGGTACTTGAGATCACTTCTATGTTTGGTGGATTGTATGAAGAGGTTAATCCATTTCTTGAGAAATGTAAAAAAATGACTCAATATTATCAATTTGAAGAAAAAGATGAATACACTTTTTTAATAGCAGCAACTCTTTTACATTTTGGCAAATTGGCAATAGATGAAAAAATAATTCAAAAAATAGAAGCACTTACAAAAGTAGAATATGAAGAGGTAAAATCAAATGTGTATTATACCAAAAATGCTTTACGAGCTATTTATGGATTTGATGATATATCAAAATGGGCATCACGACATCAAGAAAAACTAAATGGGAAAGGGTATCCTTCAAAATTAGAAGCAAGTCAATTAAGTTTGAAAGATAGACTAATGAGTTCACTTAATATTTATCATTCTTTGATGTCAAATAAAAGTTATAGAGAAAAATTATCACATGATAAATCTATCGAATTAATACTTAACAAAGTAGATAAATATGAAATAGACAAGGCAATAGTTGATGATATTGACTTCGTATTTGGAAAGAAAGTAAATATAAAGTAGTTAAAAAAGCTAAGTGTTACTTTTATACACGCGAATTTTAGAAAATAAAAGATATATTTTTTCATATAAAAAACTCTTATAATACGATAATTATAGGCTTTAAGGGGATTTATTTTTTTATAAAATAAGATTGATATATTTACATTATAATTATTATATATATTTATAATTATAACTCTTGAATCTTAATTAAAAAGCTTGACTATTAAAACTGCTTTAGGTTATAATTTTCTTATATAGGTATGTCTATATCAAAATTTATAAGGAGAATGTATGGATAAAAATAGCAAAACTTCTCAAAATATAGAAGTGGTTTCTAAGCAGCCACTTCCTATATCACGAAGAGATTTTTTTAAAAAAACTGCAGCAATTAGTGCCGTTGCAGCAACAAGTGTTTTATCGCCAATTAAATTACAAGCAGATGATTCTGCTATCGTAGAAGAAACAAAATGGGGAACAACATTAGGAGATAAGGTAACAAAAAATCCATATGGATTACCCTCACCTTATGAGCATAATAATGTAAGAAGAAATGATCCATTATTATCTTCAGGTGATGCATATGCCACAGTGTCTATGTGTCCTTTGCATGAATCAGAGGGTATTATCACTCCAAATGGTCTGTTTTTTACAAGAGATCATGGTGGAACAGCACATGTTGATCCATCAGAATTTAGACTTATGATTCATGGAAAAGTAAAAAAAGAGATTGTTCTTACGCTTGATCAACTCAAAAGATATCCAAGTGTTACACGAACACATTTTATAGAATGTCCTGCAAATGGTTCAACAGACTGGAGAGCACCTCAATACAATAACTTGCAGTTTTTAAAAGGGATGATGAGTTCAGCTGAGTGGACAGGGGTATTACTCAAAACTATTTTAGATGACTTAGGTTTGGAAGATGATGCTGTTTGGATGTTGGCTGAGGGAAGTGATAACGCTGGAAATCCGCGTACTATTCCTGTAGAAAAAGCACTTGATGATGTGATGATTGCATGGGGACAAAATGGTGAGGCTTTGCGAGCTGAGCAAGGTTATCCTGCACGATTAGTCGTTCCAGGTTGGGAAGGTAATCTTAATACTAAATGGCTCAAAAGATTGGAATTTTCAGATAAACCTTGGCATACAAAAGAGGAAACTTCTAAGTATACGATGCTTCAAAAAAGCGGAAAAGCTATACGATACTTTTGGATAAATGAGGTAAATTCTGTCATCACTAGCCCCTGTCCTGAGAAACCATGGACTGATTTGAAAAAAGGTGATTTGGTTGAGATTGAGGGTCTTGCATGGTCAGGACAAGGAACAATCACAAATGTAGATATTTCACTTGATGGTGGAGATAACTGGATTGAAGCTAGTTTAAAAGGATTGGTGTTACCAAAATCATGGACAAGATTTTCATACATTATGAGATGGGATGGAGAACCACTATTATTATCAAGTCGTGCGATTGATGATTTGGGGAGTGTTCAGCCTACTATTGATCAAGAGACATCAAAGCAAGGTGTAGAATCTGTATATCATAGAAATGGTATAGTGACTTGGGAAGTAAACAAAAAAGGGGAAGTAAATAATGTACACATTAGAAAACACCATGCTTAGAAAAGTAGTAGCAGGTTTGAGTTTAAGTGCAGCTGTTTTACTCTTTTCTGGATGTATTGCTGACAAAGAAACAACAAAAAGAGCAGTTGATGGTGGTGTAAAATATGAAGTGAAAGATGGCAAATATACAGCATATCATGTAAATACACAGCAAGTAAAAGATTATAAATATGGAAGAACTCCAACTCCTAGAGAGATAAAAGCTTGGGATGTTGATATTCATCCTGATGGTACAGATGCTCCTATGTATGATATGAAACATGGAGAGATTGTACTAGATGAGGATGGAAACAAAAAAATTGCAGAGGGTTCTGTAGAGTGGGGTAATGAACTCTATGATGAAAAATGTTCTATGTGTCATGGTGATTTTGGAACAGGTGGAAAAGGGTATCCTACTCTTTCAGGTGGAGATATTAAGTCTTTGACAAATCAGTTACAAAATCCAGCAGATGCAGAACCAACTGAAGAACCACCACGAAAAGCTATTGGAAGTTATTGGCCATATGCAAGTACTCTTTTTTGGTATATTCAAGATGCAATGCCATTTCCTAATCCAAAAAGTTTGAGTAATAGTGAAACATATGCTATTACTGCATACCTTCTTATGGAAAATGGTGTAGAGATTAATGGTGAAGAGATGGATGAAGAGTTTGTGATGAATAGAGAAAAATTCTTAACAGTTACTATGCCAAATGAAAATGGTTTTTATCCTAATGTCGATACTCCAGAAGATCCAAAAAAAGGTGTAGAAAATATCACTAAATTTTTAGGAAACCCAGAAAATTACGGTACAGGTACACGATGTATGACTGATTGTATTAAAGGGGAAGTACCTGTTTTAAGAATCAAAAATGAGTTGAACAATTTTACACCAAAAGCATCAGTAGCAAGAGATTTGCCAGAAGTTGAAGTAAAAGAAGAATCAGTTCACCCTGGAATGGCACAATATGAAGCGACTTGTAGTGCTTGTCATGCAAATGCAGCAATTGGTGCACCAGTAGTAGGAGACAAAGAAGCATGGAGTGAAGTGATGACTAAAGGTTTAGATACAGTTACTCATAATGCATTAAATGGTATAAATGCAATGCCTCCTAGAGGTGGGAATATGGATCTATCTGATGATGAGATGAAAATAATTATAGATTATATGATTCAATCAAGTAAATAAGATAAAAAATAAGGAGAGATGATGAAATTAGCAAAAAATTTATTGGCAGCAACAGCCATAAGTGCTTTATTTGTGACTGCTAGTATGGCAGATGCAAATATGATTGCAAAAGGTGAAAAAATTTTTAATACTAAAAATCTTGGAAACTGTTTTGCCTGTCATGATGTAAATGGTAAAAGCATAGATGGTCCAGGAAGTTTTGGTCCAAAACTAACAGGGTTGTCATATTGGGACGAACAATTATTGTATGATACAGTCTATGATATATATGTAGCAAGAGGTTTAAAAATATCTGCAATGCCTGCATTTGGTACGACAGGCTGGTTAGATGATGCAGAAATTAAAGCAGTGGTTGCTTATTTAAAAACAATTAATTAAAAGAAGGATATAGAATGAACAGAAGAAATTTTTTAAGTTTAGGTTTAGGATTAGGTGCGGCTGCTATTATGCTTCCATCAACATTGAGTGCAGTAAATTTTAGAGAAACAAAAAAAAGTGCATTTGAGGGATCAAAAAGTCACACTATAAATGATGCAATGACAGAGTTATTTGGTACATCAAAAACTGTAGAAAAAAATGTAAAATTAAAAGCTCCAGATATTGCTGAAAATGGTGCGGTTGTACCTTTACAAGTATCATCAAAATTAGCAGGTAAAACAGTAGCAATTTTCCAAGATGCAAATCCTGAGTCTTTAGTAGCAGTATTTACAGTGCCTGCAAATGGAATTATAGATTATAAATTAAGAATTAAAATGGCTAAAACAGGAACAGTTACAGCAGTTGTTCAAGATGGAGATACTTTATTTTCATCAACTAAAATGGTAAAAGTTACAGCTGGTGGATGTGGAGGTTGATATAATCTTCTTTCAAGTAACATAGTTTAGAATAGAAACATATAATTAAAATATAAAAGGAAATATAATGGCAAAAAAATCTAGAATTAAAGCAAAAGAAAAAAAAGGTATTACAACTGTAAAAGCGATGGCTAAACATGATATGTTAAGTTATGATGAAGCAAAAAGAAAAAAAGTAGAAGCGAATTTTATCACATCTATCATAGCAAAAGTAGATGATACTATTGTATACGAAGTATCAACAAGCCAATTTTTATCAAAAGATCCTTTTGTTCAGTTTAAATTTAAGGGTGAAAACAAAGGGAAAATGCTTACATTTACATGGGTAGATTTAAAAGGGAACACTCAAACAGACAAGAAGAAAATTAAATAATTATTCTATATAAATGATTATTTATATAATAACGAAGGAGAAAATATGTTATTAAATATTGTAAAAAGTACTGCTTTAGTGGCTTTTACCTCTTGTGTGTTACATGCAGGTGAGTTTAATGTGCAAGCAGAAAAAGATAGAATTGCTTTGGGTGATTATATGGTTGCTAAATTTAAAGATGCAGAAAAAAATAAAGATAAGTTTTTTCCATATTCTACAGATGATGAATTAAAAAATAATATCAAAAAAGATATTCCATTGGAAGATTTTTCTATGGGTAATTATGCTTTCTCAATTCAGGGGCAATTTTCATATAATGAGATTAAAGATATGCCACCTTATGAAGAGTTAATAGAGCAAGGTGAAGAGATTTATAATGACAATAAAGCATTGCAAAAATGTTTTCCAGATGTAACTATTGCTGGGGAGTATCCTTATTTTGATGAAACAAAAAAAGAGGTAGTTTCTTTGACAGGTGCAATTAATGAATGTCTTGTAAGTGCAGGTCAAAAGAAATGGAATGAGAAAAAAGGGAAGATGGCATTTGTGCAGTCTTATTTTGCATACTCTACAACTGAAGCAGAGAAAAAAGTGGATATGAAAATCACAAGTGCGGATGCAGCAGCTGCGTATGAAAGAGGAAAAGAGTTTTATTATACTCAAAGAGGATACTTAAAACTTTCATGTGCTACATGTCATGTCCAAGGTGCTGGTAAAAGAGTACGAAATGAAAGTTTATCTCAACTTGTAGGGCAAACTACTCATTTTCCTGTATATAGACTTAAATGGGGAAAAGACAAAGTTGAAAATGGTTTAGGGACACTAGAGCGAAGAATGGCAGGTTGTGTAAAAGATCAAGGTCAAGTACCACCTAAAACGAATAGTAAAGAGATGAAAGAGTTACTTTATTTTATGGCATATATGTCAAATGGAATGAATGTTGACGGTCCAGACGTAAGAAAGTAGGGGTGGTATTATGAAAAATTTATATAGTATTTTAGCAGCAACTGGTTTGGCATTGGTTATATCAGGATGTGGGAGTAGTTCAGTATCTACACCATCAAATGATACTCTTGATGGAAAAAAATTGTGTAATGTAGAGTCAAATGGAATAGAAACCGTACTCGTAACTGCAGTACAATACAATAAAATTGCAAAAGAGCATGGTGTTGAATTTAAAAGATTGGGTATGACAAATACTCAATATATAGTAGGTTCACAAGAAGCTTTGAAAACAGGAGCAAAAAGAGTTGTACTTTTAAATAAAAAAGGAAAACCTACTAAAAATTCTGTGACTGTATCATATGCGGTTGAAAGAGCTTGTAAGTTTGCAGTAAGTGCATTGACACAAGAAGCAGAAGGTAAAAACACTTGGAGAGCAGCTGTTCCAGGTGATGGATTTAAATACTAATTTTTAGTATTTAGCCATAAAGGTCAAGATTTCTATCTTGACTTTTTATAATAGTATATTTCAAATTACAATATACCAATCAATTTTCAAGGAATTAAAATGAAAACGATAAAAAAATTATTAATTACGACATTAATCACAGGTGTTTTTTCAACAGCAAGTTTGGCTGCAGAAGAAAAATCAAGTTTTGTTCCAATCACTTCTGGTGTTAAGTCTATTAAAATGGAATTAAATGATGAGAAATTTACTCTTATGAGAAATCAAACAGCTGGAAACAAAATATCTCCATTATATGAAACAACAAATAGAGGAAAGCCTCAACCGATGATTTTAGCAAAAGGTATTGAAACTGTTGGAGAAATCGAATTTATTGAATTAATGAAGAAAGCTCAAAAAGATGATACGATTGCAATAATTGATTCAAGAAAGCCAGGATGGTTTGAAAAACTAAGAATCCCAGGTGCAATAAATGTTCCATTTACAGATTTTGATAGTAAAGAAGATTCTATTAGTGCAATGGAAGACGAAATGGGTGTTGTACAAAAAGATAATGGTTCTTTAGATTTTTCAAATGCCAAAACACTTGCACTATATTGTAACGGTTATTGGTGTGCTCAAACTCCAGGGATGATTAAAAATGCAAAATATTCATTATTAAAAATGGGATATCCAGTAGAAAAGATTAAATATTATAGAGGTGGGATGCAAGCTTGGACATCTTTAGGATTTACAGTAGTTGGATCTGCTAAATAATATATACAATAGAAATTAGGAATAAATATGAGTAAAATGGGTAGAAGAGAATTTATATATATGATGGCGATGTTAGGAGCTGCTCCTGTGTTTGCTAACTCACACACAAGAATGGTAGAATCTGGTAAATCAGATGATTATTATAAACTTCAAAGTTTTGGTAATGTACGATTGATGCATATGACAGATAGTCATGCACAGTTAAATCCTGTCTATTTTAGAGAGCCAAGTGTAAATCTGGGTTTTCATTCAAATTATGGGAAAATGCCACATATTGTTGGTGATAAACTTTTAGATCATTATGGTATAAAAGGTGATAAAAGATTAGAGTATGCATTTTCATGTGTAAATTTCGAAAAACATGCCGAAGTTATGGGTCGAGTAGGTGGTTTTGCACAACTCAAAACGGTTATTGATTATCTTAGAAATAATTTTGGTGCAGATAAAACTTTGCTTCTTGATGGTGGTGATACTTGGCAAGGAAGTTGGACCTCTTTACAAACTAGAGGTAAAGATATGGTTGGTGCTATGAATAAACTGGGTGTTGATGTCGCTGTTGGACATTGGGAATTTACATATAAAGCTGAAGAAGTTTTAGAAAATGTAAAACTTTTAGATGCAGAGTTTTTAGCACAAAATATCACAGTAAAAGAAGATTCAATGATGGAGGGGGTTGAAGCATATGATGAAGATACAGGACATGCTTTTAAACCTTACACAATGAAAGTGATGAATGGAAATAGAATCGCTATCATTGGACAAGCTTTTCCATATACTACTATTGCAAATCCTCAAAGAAATATCCCTGATTGGTCTTTTGGTATTCGTGAAGATGGTATGCAAGAGATGGTTGATTTAGTAAGAGAAGAGGAAAAACCTGATGCAGTAATCGTATTATCTCACAATGGATTTGATGTAGATAAAAAGATGGCAGAGGTATGTACTGGTATTGATTTTATTATGGGTGGACATACACATGATGGTGTACCTGAAGCAGTACCTGTTAAAAATGAAAATGGAACTACTTATGTATGTAATGCTGGGTCAAATGGGAAGTTTTTAAATGTACTTGATTTAGAATGTAAAAATGGGAAAGTCGTAGATCATAGATTTACACTTCTTCCAATATTTTCAGATTTAGTTCCAGAAGATGCTGATATGAAAAAATATATTGAATCTGTGCGAAAACCTTTCTTATCTGATTTAAATAGAGTATTAGCGACTACTGATGAAACTTTATTTAGAAGAGGAAATTTTAACGGTTCTTGGGATCAGCTTATCTGTGATAGTTTGATCGAAGTAAAAGGGGCAGATGTTTCACTTTCTCCAGGTTTTAGATGGGGAACTACTGTTATGCCAGGTCAAGATATTACTTTTGATGATTTGGCTACACAAACAGCATTGACATATCCAGAAACATATGTGAGTGAGTTTACAGGTGCCCAAATTCATTCTACACTTGAAGATGTAGCAGATAATTTATTTCATAAAGATCCATTTAGACAATCAGGTGGAGATATGGTAAGAACAGGTGGAATATCGTATAGAATAAATCCATTGGAAGAGGTGGGGAAAAGAATAACAAATATTGTGATGACAAAAACAGGTCTCCCTATGCAAGCAAATAAAAAATACAAAGTGGCTGGTTGGTCAACAGTCAATTCTATAGCTCCAGGGAAACCTATTTGGGAAGTGACTGAAGAGTACTTGAAAAATTTAAAACATATTAGTAATCTAAAAGTAGATACGCCTGACATGGTTGGAATTAAAGGCAATCCTGGTATTGATAATAGATATAATAGACATCAATATTCACTAGTAAAAGTATGAAAACATCTTTTGTAAAAATATATATAGTTTCAATACTTTTAAGTATATTTACTATAGATATGATGGCTCAAAATCTAGTCACAGAGAAACAATGTAATGATAAAGGGGAAGAGTATATATTTGCAGGTGGTGAATGTATACAATTTTATGTTTCAGAAGGTGATGTTGAATCGGAGCTTAATATTGTAGTCCATGGGACTTGGACAGAGGGTACAAATACTTTAGGAAGATATGCTCCTTTTGCAGATAATCTGTCGATGGCTACAGATATTACGACGGTGGCTATAGCACTTCCTGGATATTCTGATTCGTCTACTAATCATTTTCCTGCTTTAAGTCATAATGGTACAAAAAATTTAGCCGCTCAAAAAGAGTATATAGAGTTTTTGTCCCAATTAGTACAAAAATTGAAGATACAATTTGATGCAAAAAAAATTAACTATATCGGTCATTCAGCTGGAGCGTTTATGGGTTCTACTTTGACAGGATATACGAGTGGACTTATAGATACTATGACATCAGCAGGTGCTGGATATGATATTCATAGTAAGATTAAAGAGAGCAAAGATTTGATCTCTTTGATTGATTTTATGGATAAAGTTGATACAAAAACAAAATATCTTTTGGTGTATGGTACAAAAGATACTATATCAAAGCCAGAGATAATAAAAAATTATTATAAAGCATTACAAAAAGCTGGTTTAAATGTAAAAATGGTTGAGGCAGTTGATGCTGTTCATATTGATTTGGATATGACAGATGAGTCTGTAGAAGCTATTACTGAGATGTTGGAGAATGAGGAATAAATTTCCTCTTTTTCTTTTATTTTGACAGATTATTTATAGTCAAAAAAAGCGTTCTCTTCATATGATTTAGTTTGAATAAATCGAAGAATCTTTTTAAATTTATCTACTTTTCGTAATCCTCTTGCTATATATATTATCTCTTTCTCTTTATCAAAAAATACAACTGTAGGGAAAAAGTCTACATCAATAGAATGTGCAAACTCTTTTTTAGTATAAATTTTATTGTTAAAAAGTACACTTTGTTTTTCATCTGTATTTATATCAATAAAAATAAAATCTTTTTGTATCATAGTTTGAATTGTAGCATCTGCTAAAGTAGACTTATCCATCCTTTCACAATAAGGACAATGGTTCATATGAAAAAATACTACGACATGTTTATTACTTAAATTGGTATTTTTAAATAGTAGATCCAAATTGAGAGATGTTTGCTTTGCAAATACAAATGTATGTAAGAATAAAAAGAGTACGAGTAAAATTTTTTTAATAGGGAGTTGTTTCATAATATCCATCGACTTGTTTTTCTATAAGTTCGGCGATACCTGCTTGTACATAGATGAGATCATCTATAAATTCATCTTCAGTCCATTTCATAGTAGCCATTGTATTTCTACACCCTACAAACTCTACATCATAATCCATAAGTGAAGATATTCGAGAAAGTGTATGTTTATCATAATCTTTACGCAAAACCCGCATCCCTTTACCATAGGCTACTACCGCTATCTTGATAGACTCTGCTGGATACTCTTTAAGTACATTGTAAATAGAACCCAACATATGGTTGACTGTTTCTTTATCCGAAACTCGTAGTTTGATGACCCATTTTCGTGGATTTTCAAAAGTTGGCTGTGGATCGCTAAATGTCATTTGAGCGTAAGATACAACTGTAATAAGCATTACAAGTATAAGTTTTTTCATTTTTACCCTTTTTTATATAATTTGTTGTATATTTTACTATATAATTAATAATATAAAAGCTGTATGATTAAGTTTAAATATTATTTGATATAATGTTTACAATTTAACCCAATTAAGGAAAAACATGAAAAAATTATTTTTAATCATTGGTGCACCAGGAAGCGGAAAAACTACAGATGCAGAGCTAATTGCAGCAAAACATGAAGATATTACACATTATAGTACAGGTGATATGTTTCGAGCAGAAGTAGCAACTGGTAGTGAACTTGGTAAAAAAATTGATGGATATGTAAGTGCAGGAAATTTAGTACCTATTGAAATCGTTATCAAAACAATTGTAACAGCTATTAAAAATGCTCCAACTCCTACAGTCATCATCGATGGTTACCCACGAAGTAGTGAACAAATGGAAGAGTTAGATGCATATTTAGTAAATGAAGATGCGGTAGAACTTGTAAATGTTATTGAAGTTGAAGTATCTGAAGATGTAGCTTGTGATAGAGTTCTTGGTCGTGCGAGAGGAGCAGATGATAATGTTGAAGTATTCAACAACAGAATGAAAGTTTATACAGAGCCATTACCTGCTATTCAAGAATTTTATGGTGCAAAAAATTTAATCACAAAGATAAATGGTGAAAGAACAATCGAAGAGATTGTTGATGAGATGGATGCATTTATTCAAAGTAAGATATAAATGAATTTCTATTCTGTAATTATCGGAACAGAATTGTTAAATGGGCGTCGTTTAGATGCCCATTTTTCATTTCTAAATAAAGAACTTTTAAAAAGAGGATGGGAACAAAAAGCAAGTTTTGTGATAAAAGATGAGCCACCATTTATAGAAAATGTTTTTAAACTTATTCAAAGTGATCCCGATGCGGTTATGTTTTGTTTTGGTGGTATTGGTTCTACTCCTGATGATTATACTAGACCATGTGCTGCTAATGTATTTACTCAAGGTAAAATGGAGCGTAATGAAAATGCTGCAAAGTGTATCATCAATCAATTTGGCGAAGAATCTTATCCTCATCGTATCTATATGGCAGATCTTCCTCTTGATGCAAAACTTTTAAAAAATGTGGTCAATAATGTTCCTGGATTTTCTTTGGAAGATAAATATTTTTTTACTCCAGGATTTCCTTCTATGTCTCAAAGTATGGTGATAGAAGCTTTAGAGACTTATTATCCCAAAAACAAAGAAAAATTTCGATATTTTTTGAAAGCTCAGTGTAGTGAAAATGATTTAATAGATGTTATGAAACAAATACCACAACATATAGATTTTTCCTCATTACCTCAGTTTCAAGATGAAAAACGCTTTGTTGTGATCTCGGTTGGTTCGTATGACAAAAATGAGGCAAAAAAATATTTTGCTTTATTTGAAGAGTTATTGATAAAAGAAAATATCTCTTTTATTTTTGAAGATAAGTAAAAAAAAGGAAAGATAATAATCTTTCCTTTTTTTATTTATTACAAATGTTATATTAATGTTTTTTAGATAACTCTTCCAAAGTAATTTTTGTTCTTTTAGCAACACTAGCTCTTAATGCAGTTCTTCGAGCATCTGGTAAAGCAATAAGTCCAATTTCACCTAATATACCATCTTTACCAATCATATCTTCAGACATAAACATAGATACATATTTACTCATTGCAGGTACTTTTGTAGCATGAGAATTTTTAGTATAGAAAAATAAACTTCTTGAGATAGGGTATTTACCACTTGAGATAGTAGCAGGATTTGGTAATACACCATTTACTTTTGCTCCTTGAACTTTATCATCATTTTCCATTAAAAAAGAGTATCCAAAGATTCCAAAGGCAGCCTTGTTTTTATTGAGTTTAGAAACGATTAAATTGTCATTTTCACCACTTGGTACATACACACCATCTGTTCTAATTTTTTTGTATTTTTTGTATGCTTTATTTTTAACTTTATCAGCTTTATATAACGATGTATATACGGGCATTTTTTTAGTTTGACCTTTTAATATCATATCTTCAAAAGCATCTCTTGTACCTGATGATTTAGGAGGACCATAGATAACGATCTCTCTATTTGGAAGTGAAGAATCTATTTGTGACCATTTTGTATAAGGATTTGCTATGAGTGATTTTCCATCTTTTGAGGGAACTTCAGCTGCAACTGCTAATAACAATTGTTTTTTAGTAACAGAAAAAGGAGTATTTGATTTTGCTTGAGCAAATGCAATACCATCAAACCCTATGACAGCTTCTGTGATATCATTTACACCATTTTTTTCACAAAGTTTGAACTCTTTTGTTTTCATTCTTCGTGAAGCATTTGTAATATCTGGAGTATTCATACCATTTCCAGCACAGAATAATTTCATTCCACCACCCGAACCTGTTGATTCTACAACTGGAGTAGGATATGAAGTTGTTGCCCCCAACTCTTCAGCTACAGCTGATGAAAATGGATATACTGTTGATGAACCAACAATTTTTATTTGGTCTCTCGCACTTAAAGATACTGTTAATGCAGATGCTGCAAATAGAGCAATTGCTGTTTTTTTCATAGTCATTTCTAACTTCCTTTGTTTTGTTTCGGAAAGTATAGAATAAATGAATTACAATATGGTTACAATATTCTTTTTTAAAATAATATGTTTTTATGTTTGAGATGTTCTGATTGTATCTCAAGGTTCATGTCATTTTTTGGTATATCGGATGTTTTTGTAAATATTTCATTGACACCATTATATTTTTGGCTAAATACATTTTCGGGCTGTTGGAATTTTCTAGGAATTTCAGGGTGTTGTTGTAACCAATGTTTATAAAAGTATGAAAAAGCAGGTGCTGCTGTTCTTCCACCTGTTTCTCTTCTGCCCATAGGTTTATTATCATCATTTCCATACCATACCAATGTTTGTAGCGATGGTGAGTATCCACAAAACCAAGCATCAATATTGTTATTTGTAGTTCCTGTTTTTCCTACGATATCAAGACCTTTAATTTTTGCATTTCTTCCTGTCCCTTTTTGTACAACATCATGAAGTATGGAGGTCATCAGATATGTTTGTGCTGGTGACATTATATACTGTTCCTCTTTTTCAAATACAATTTTTTGCTCATAGCGGTTGGTTATACTTTTGATTAAATAGGGTTTTACCATAATCCCATTGTTTGAAAATATAGTATATTTTTCACTTAAATCTAAAGGGGAGATGCCAAAACTTCCAAGGGTAATAGAGAGGTCAAATGGAATCTTTTCAAAACCATATCTTTCTAGCTCTTTATGTAAAATATCTATCCCTATATCAGTTACTAGGTTAATTGTAGCCAAATTTCGTGAATGTACTAATGCATATCTAAAAGAGACTAAACCTTTAAAATTTTTTTCATAATTTTTTGGCTGCCATGTTTTTTGTTCATTTTCTTTTGAACGGTATTTGTATGTTCTTGAAATGTCTACTAAATTACTAGCAGTAGAATATCCTAAATTTAACGCTACTTGATATAAAAATGGCTTGATAGAACTCCCAGGTTGTCGCATACTTTGACGAGCTCTATTAAAGGATGATTGTTTATAATCAATTCCACCAACCATAGATAAAATAGCACCTGTTTGATTTTCTAATACTACTATTGCACCATTAAGTGTTTTTGTAGTACTTTTTTCTGTATCAATATATTTATCTCGTTTTAAAATTCTTTCATAACCATATCGTAAAGCATCTTTAGCAATATTTTGGGCTTCTAAATCTATAGTAAGTTCTATTTTATAACCACCTGATTTAAGGTCTGACACATCATTTTTGAGTTCATTTATGGCTGTATCTAAAATATAAGGGGTTTTATTTAAAGAGAGAGTATCATCGTATATAGTTGGAATATAATTAATAGCCATATCATATTCAGAATCATTGATCCAGCCTAGAGTCTGGAGTCTTTTGACTACTTGATTTGCTCGAATAAGTGAATACTTTAAATTTTTTGTAGGGTCATAAAAGCTAGGTGCTCTAGGAAGACCAACAAGAATAGCTATCTCTTTCATATTTAACTGGTCTAATTCTTTATGAAAATAGCCTAATGCAGCTGTTTTTATACCGTAGTATCCATGTCCGAAATAGACTTGATTAAGATATCTTTCTAAAATTTCCTCTTTAGTGAGAAGTGATTCTAACCGTAAAGAGAGTAAGATCTCTTTAATTTTCCGTATGAGTTTTTTGTCTCGTGTTAAAATCATTGTTTTTACTAACTGCTGGGTAAGGGTGCTTGCACCCTCAACTAATGCCATAGCTTTGATATCTTTTATAATAGCTCGCAAAATTGCATCTACATTGACTCCCTCATGTTCAAAAAAGTTTGTATCTTCAATAGCAACTAAAGCTTCCGTAATTCGTGGTGGAATTGCTTTGTATTTTACATACAGCCTATTTTCTTTGCCAAAAATATTACCTAAATGTTTTCCATTTTTATCAAAAAATTGTGTTGTTAAAATAGGTTTATAATCAACAATTTTATTGATATCAAAGCGTATTTGTGAATATAAAAAAAGAAGACCTCCCAAAGTAGAAATTCCAATGAGAATAAGAAAAATAATAATAATCTTTTTAATCATACTCGAAACTCTCTATTTTTAAAATTACTCTGAATAAGCTCTTTGGTGTAGGTATTGCGTGGATTTGATAAAACATCTTTCGTTTTCCCTTTTTCACAAATAATTCCTTTGTTTAAAATAATAATATCATTACAAATATCTTCGATTGATTCTATATCATGACTTACAAATATGATAATAAAATGTAACTTCTTTTGAAGCTCTTTAATAATTTGAAGAATACTTCGTTTGCTTTTTTTATCTAAAGCAGTTGTAGGCTCATCCAAGAGTAATATCTTGGGATTTTTACTTAAGGCTATTGCAATTACTACTCTTTGAAGTTGTCCGCCACTGAGTTGTATAGGAAATTTATTTTTAAATTCCAAATCTAATTGTACCATAGTGAGTAAATTATCTATTGTTTCTGTATCACAAAAAAATTGTTTTGCTATTTTTGTCATAGGGGACAATGAGGTAAAAGGGTTTTGGGGAATAAAACCAATATTTTCAAAATTCAAATCAAAGTCACTTTCATATTGAAAATTTACCTCAAAATCTTGTGGTACCATAGAAAGAAGTGTTTTGAGAGTTAAAGATTTGCCACTGCCACTTTGCCCTACTAAGGCAAGTGTATTATTTATCACTATAGGCTCCCTATTGTTTTGAATTAGATCTACAAGTGTATTGTTTTTGTATGTTAATGATAATTTTTTAAGAATGAGCTGTGACATTTTTTATTCTTATACTAAAGGTTGATCCATCTCATTTGGAATGGTTATATTCATAAGTTGTAAAATGGTAGGTGCAATATTATTTAAAGCACCTTCTTTGACTGTAGATATACCATCTGCTATTACAAAACAATACACATCTCCTACGGTATGATTGGTTAAAACTTTCCCATTTGCATCTCTCATCATCTCACAATTTCCATGGTCACTTGTGAGTATTATACTATATCCATGCTTTTTTGCTTTTTCTATAATAATCCCAAGCTCTAAATCCACTGCTTCTACAGCCTTTATACCTGCTTCAAATACACCTGTATGACCCACCATATCACCATTTGCAAAGTTTACGACAATAAAATCAATATCTTCATCTATCCCATCTTGAACAGCTTTGGATACTTCAGGAGCGGACATCTCTGGTTGCATATCATAAGTTGCTACTTTTGGTGAGGGGATAAGGACTCTTTGCTCATTTTTAAAAGGCTCTTCAACTCCTCCATTAAAGAAAAATGTGACATGAGCATATTTTTCTGTTTCTGCTGTATGAAGCTGTTTTAATCCTTGATTGGATATCACTTCACTCAAAGTATTTTTTGGAGTTCCTTTTGGAAACATTACAGGTAAAGGGAGATTTTTATCATATTGTGTCATTGTAGCTATATGGAGTGTAATAGCTTTAGTTGTAAAGGGATCAAATGTTGTATCTGCTAAAGCTGAACTAAGTTCCCTTGCTCTATCACTTCTGAAGTTGGCAAAAATCACACCATCGTTGTTTTGCATCCCAGAATAACCATAAAAACTTTGAGGTTCTATAAACTCATCATAAATATCCTTTTTGTATTGCTCTTCAATATACTCATTAACATCTAAGTTAGTCAATGTTTTAGCGTTAACTATTTGCTCATATCCTTTTTGGATTCTATCCCAGTTATTATCTCTATCCATTGAGTAGTATCGACCACTAAGCGTTGCTATTTGGATAGACTCATTACAAATAGCCTCTATTTGATCTAGATATATTTTTGCACTATCAGGAGCAACATCTCTCCCATCTGTGATAAGATGAAGAAAAACTTTTTTATTTGAATGTGCAGCTATTTGGGCTAAAGCGATGATATGATTGATATGTGAATGTACTCCACCATCACTCAAAAGTCCAATGATATGTATATTGTTGGTTGTTTCTTGAATCGTTTTCAATATTTTATTATCTTTAAGAGTATCTTCTTTGATTGCGATATTTATCTTGACTAAATCTTGATAAAGAACTCTTCCAGAGCCTATACTCATATGTCCTACTTCACTATTTCCCATCTGACCATCTGGTAAACCGACAGCTTCACCGTATGTTTTGATAAGAGAATAAGGAGTATTTTGAAATAACATATCGTATGTAGGTTTGTTTGCATTACAAAATGCATTATATTCGCATGAACTGTTATGTCCTATACCATCTGTGATTATTAATAAAGCTTTTTTTGTTATTGACATATAATTTATTACCTTTTTGGGCGAGTTTAGATAAAATTCTTTTTTAATTATAATACTAACACATCTCTACTTCAAAAAGGTTAAACATTGTTTTATTGGTTTTATAGACATCTTGATATTAATATTTTTCAATATATTTCAGTCCGTGCAGGAATAGGTTTTTTTATAGCATTCTTTTTAACAGTATTTTTAATGCCAAAATTTATACAATGGGCAAAAGCTAAAAAAGCAAATCAGCCTATATATGAGCTTGCTCCCGATAGTCATCAAGCTAAAGTAGGAACACCTACAATGGGAGGGTTACTTTTTGTATCGACTACAATCATAGCAATAGTTTTGACAGCAAAACTAAATAATATATATGTCATAGGAGCACTTGTAACTATCGCTTTATTTTGTTTGATAGGGATTAAAGATGATTTGGCGAAGATTACAAAAAATAAAAATGAAGAGGGTCTTACACCTCGAATGAAGATTATTCTTCAATGTTTTGCTTCTTTGGTGGTGATAGGTATTTTATTTTATGGAGATCATTCAACTACATTCTATATACCATTTAAAAAATCTTCATTGTTTGATATGGGCTTGTATGCTATAATATTTTGGATTTTAGTGATGATTGCGAGTACAAATGCAGTGAATCTTACAGATGGTTTGGATGGTTTGGCAACAGTACCATCAGTAATAGCATTTTTTACCCTCTCGCTCATAGTGTATATTACAGGACATGCAATTTTGAGTGAATATTTACTTTTACCAAATATCAAAGTTGCTGGAGAGTTAGCTATAGTAGGTGCATCTTTTATAGGGGCACTCATAGCTTTTTTGTGGTTTAATTCTCATCCTGCGCAGGTATTTATGGGAGATAGTGGGAGTTTAACTATTGGTGGTCTTATGGGCTATATGGCAATAGTTGCTAAAAGTGAGATTTTACTTATTGCTATTGGTTTTATATTTGTTTTAGAGGCTGTTTCGGTTATTTTACAAGTTGGTAGTTTTAAATATAGAAAAAAAAGAGTATTTCTGATGGCTCCTATTCATCATCATTTTGAACAAAAAGGATGGATGGAAAATAAAATTATTGTACGATTTTGGATCATTGCTTTTATGACAAATTTGATTGCATTAGCTAGTTTAAAAATACGATAATACAAAAGTTAATTGGAATTTAAATGATAAAAAAATATATATGTGTATTATGTCTCTTTATTCAAGCGTATTCTTCTGATACCTTAAATGGATTGTTAGAGGAGTTTGAAAATGCTGCAGATAATTCTTTACAAACTATAAATGAAAAATTAGGTCATTCAATAATTTATTCACAAAAAGAGCTTCGATTGATGCAACATCATAGGTTAAGTGATATTCTTAAAGAGTTGCCATTATTAAATCTCAATAGAAATCGTTATGGTTTAACTACACCTTCATTGGCAGGTACAAAAACAACAGTGAGTGGATTTTTTAGGTTATTTATAAATGATCATGAAGTAAGTTCTTCACACACTCAGTCCTTTGCTTTTTCATGGGGAGAGATGCCACTTGATTTTGTAGATCATGTTGAAATTTATTATGGAGATAGTTCATTTTCTTTGGGAAATGAAACAGGTATCTATTTTATTCGAGTATATACGAAAAAAGGACTTAAAGAAAATGCCACACAAGTACAATCAATATTTTCATCTAAAAACTCATCTTCCCAAAGCATTACACATTCAGATAGTTTTGAAAATGGATGGACCTATTTACTCTTTTTAAATGAGAGTAGGTTAAATAATGTAAATAATTATAATAATGAAAAATTAGCTAACTATACAAAAAGTAAATATTTTTATCTTGATGTAAATAATGATACAACGAATATCAATATAGGATATGTTTCTAATCAAAAAGATAATTATATGGGGCTTGCATTGGATGCTGTACCTGATAATGGTGAAACTGAAAATAGTGATTATTTTATTGATGTGAGTAAGTATTTAACCCGTGAAAAATCATTTAAATTAGGAGCTTCTTATAGTACTAATATAAGAGAATATAATGAAAAAAATACAGAAGGATTGGGACTTATACCTGTAATTGATTTTACAAATTATCATAATACTTTACCTCTGTCTTATAGTGAAAAGGTTCAATTTATAAAAACAACTGGATATATTTCTAAAAAATTTGAAAATGAAAATAATGAATTTTTAACTTCATTTTATATTAAAAACAAAAAACAAAAATTATTAAATAGGAAGATAGCAACTGCGACAAATTATAGTAAAAACAAAAAATTTAATGATTTTAATAAAGAAAAAGCATATTCTTTATTATTTGAAGAGAGCTATAAAATCAATAAGAGAGCTATGTTAATAGCTAATGCTAAATTTGATAAATATGATCGTGATAACTCTTTAAAAAATTCAAGTGAAGAGATGTATAGAATTGGAGCTATTTTAACTCCATTTGAAAATTTTGGCTTAAAATCTTTTTACACAAAAACATACTTACCCCCATCTTTTTATAATGGAGAGTATAAAGCTGATATAGGAGTTTATAAAAATACACAAATACAAACACAAAAATATAATTTTTTTACAACAGAAGCTGTATTGAGTACAGAAAAATCAAAATTTGGAATAACATATCACGATGTAAAAATAGATGATTTTATCTATTTATCATCTGTAGGTTTTGTCAATATTAACCATCAAATAAAAACGAATGGTTTAATTTTTGATTATGAATATCACTTTTCCAATAGAAATAGTATAGATTTTAATTATTATACAACACGATCTAGTGAGATTATCAATAACTCTAATAAGGGTGGATATATAAAGTATATGGGAGTGTATTCACAGTTTGAATATTTTGTGTCAGTAATTTATAAAAATGGATATATATATGATTCTGATAAATCAAATAAAGTATCTTCAGGTGATAGTTACAATCTTAATATGGGAGTAACATATAATTATTCTAAAGATATTAGTATTAGTTTAAAAGGTGAAAATTTATTAGATGATTCAACAGAATCAATCTATACAGATATTACTACAAATACAAATTTTACCTTAAAAGATTTTGATAGAGTTATTTATCTTTCTTTAAAGTGGGTGTTTTAGATGAAAGGTTTTATTATTCTATTCATAAGTATTTTTTTTACATATAGTAATGGATATACTTTTTTAGTAGACAAATATGATAAAGAGATTGAACTTGAATCAAAAATTATTTTGAATATAGCTGAAGTATCGTTACATGAAAAAGTAAAATTATTTATTCCTCATATTACAATAAGTGAAAGAGATGTATATTCA
>Ga0193961_1000125_pt1 | contig 30092 bp, 28 predicted proteins | sample FB_4_MG_FD_140371 | JGI IMG/M metagenome (GOLD analysis project Ga0193961, IMG submission 140371) | Microbial mat bacterial communities from the Broadkill River, Lewes, Delaware, United States - FB_4_MG | ecosystem: Environmental > Aquatic > Freshwater > River > Microbial mats | place: USA...
AAATCTGGAAATATAATAACACTTACAAAAAGAGAAAAAGAATTCTTTTATCTATTAATCAAACACAAAGATGAGGTTGTAGATGTACAGTTAAGTAAAGATACTTTATGGGATGAAGAAGTAAATGATGAAAGGCTTAGAACTTTTATAAAAAGACTTAGAATTAAAACATCAAAAGATGTTATAGAAAATGTCTCTGGACAAGGATATCTAATTTCTCCATTGTATAGTTAGGTTTTGTTTTTCTATTTTACTTTCTTCAATTTTCAAAGAGGAAGAAATATTTCCAATATTTGATGAGGTTTCAAGGAAGTTTTGTAAATAGTATATATTTTTATATTCAAGTTTGCTAATAGTACTTATCATACTGTTAATATCATTTTCATTTAGAAGTGATGAATTTATAGTAGTTCTTAGCTCAAAATTAAAATCTATTTTTATTAAGTATTTTATTGTTTCTATGAATTTATCATAAAGATTTAACCCAGTTATACTTTTAAATTTTTCTTTTGGTGCTTTAAAATCAATGGCCATATAATCCAATAGATTATTTTGTATTAGTTTTTTTATCAAAGGAAAATTTGTTCCATTTGTATCAAGTTTTATTTTAAACCCTAACTTTTTAATTTCTTTACAAATAGAAGTTAAGTCATAAATTGTAGCTTCACCACCACTTAATACAACAGCATCTAATAACCCTACTCTTTTTTGCAAAAATTCTAAAATTTCATTTGCACAATATTTACCTTTTTTTGAGTAAACAATATCATCATTATAGCAGTACAAACATCTATAATTACACCCTACAAACCAAATTATGCAAGATAAATGTCCTACATAATCTGTTGTTGTGAATTTTGTTATATCATATACAATTTTTTGATTCAACAAATTTAACCCTTTGTTTATGCTCACCTTTTTTACCTATATTAAAACTCTCAACTGGTCTATGGTAACCCATAACTCTAGTATATACTATACATTTAGTTCTTTTTTCATCATATTTTTCAAGCAATTCTTGTTTTTGCATTTTCTTTTATCTCCTTTTGATTTAAAATTTCATCATCACATTTTGGGCAATATTCATATTCCCCTTGTAAATATCCATGCTTTTCACATATTGAAAAAAGTGGAGTTACTGTTATATATGGCAATTTAAAATTAGTAATTACATTTTTTACAAATTTTCTACAAGATTCAACAGAAGATATTTTTTCATTCATATACAAGTGAAGTACAGTTCCTCCCGTATATTTACATTGAAGTTCGTCTTGTAAATCTAAAGCCTCAAAGGGATCATCTGTATAATCAACTGGTAGTTGAGAAGAATTAGTATAATAAATATTTTTTTCAAAACCAGCTTGAACAATATCTTTATAACGTTTACTATCTTCTTTTGCAAATCTATATGTTGTTCCTTCTGCTGGAGTTGCTTCAAGATTATATAGATTTCCAGTTGATTCTTGATATTCAACCATTTTAGCTCTCATAAAATCTAATATTTCTATACAAAAATCATTTCCTATTTTTGAGGATACATCTATGTTCTCTTCTTTAAAATAATTTTTTAGCATCTCATTCATACCATTTACTCCAATAGTAGAGAAATGATTATTAAAGCCATTTAAGTATCTTTTTGTATAAGGGTAAAGTTCTCTATTGTACATCTTTTGAATAAACACTCTTTTTTTCTCAAGTGTAGATTTTGCAAGATTCATAAGCTCTTCAAGTCTTTTATATAAGCCTTCTTTATCATTTTTGTATAAGTATCCTAATCTAGCCATATTGATAGTAACAACACCAATACTTCCAGTCATTTCTGCGCTACCAAATAATCCCCCACCACGTTTGAGTAATTCTCTTAAATCTAATTGCAACCTGCAACACATACTTCTTACATGTCCTGGTTTATATGCACTTTCATTTATGATTTTATTTCCATTTTTATCTTTTGTATATTGGCTACCAATAAAGTTTTGAAAATATGAACTTCCTATTTTTGCTGTATTTTCAAATAGTAAATCTGTATTTTCACCATACCAATCAAAATCTTCTGTGATATTAACAGTAGGAATAGGAAAAGTAAAAGGTTGTCCAGTTTTATCACCTTCTGTCATTATTTCATAGTATGCTTTGTTTATTAAGTTCATCTCATTTTGAAAATCTTTATATGTTAAATCTTCAAAAGTATTATAACCCTTCTTTTTTATTTTTAATAGTAATTCCTCATCTATTAAATTTTTAAATAAGTGTTGTTGATTTCTTGTGGGAATTTGATCTTTCAAATCAACTGGAACAGTCCAATCAATGGTAATATTTGTAAATGGACTTTGCCCCCAACGAGCAGGAACATTTAGATTATAAATAAAACTTCTTATTGCTTTTTTAATATCTTTAAATGATAATTTATCCTTAAACACATAAGGAGCTAAATAAGTATCAAAACTACTAAAAGCTTGAGCACCTGCCCATTCACTTTGTAATATTCCTAAAAAGTTTGCCATTTGTCCCAAAGCTTCTCTAAAATGATTTGGAGCACAGCTTTCTACTCGTCCTCTTACTTGATTAAATCCTTCATCAAGTAACACTCGTAAACTCCATCCAGCACAATATCCACTTAAACAATCTAAATCATGAATATGATAATCGGCATTCCTATGTGCATAACCCTCTTCTTTTGAGTAGACTTTATCAAGCCAGTAGTTTGCAATTACTTTTCCTGCACTGTTGTTTATAAGTCCAGCATGTGAATACCCAGTATTGGAGTTTGCTTTTATTCTCCAATCACTTCCATTTATATATTCATCAATTGTTTGTGTTGAATTAATATAAGTTGTATCACTGTTTATTTGTAGTATTTGTTCTCTTTGTATTTTATGAAGATGTCTATATAAAATAAATGATTTCATAACATCAAAATATCTTGCTTTGTATAGTTCTTTTTCAATAATATCTTGAATATCTTCAACTGCTGCTAGTCTTTTTTGTTTAATTTCAAATAAAACATTAAAAAGTACAGATATGTCATATCTTATATTTACACTCTTAAATGCTTTTTTTATAGCATCTTCTATTTTATATGTTTCAAATTTTTGCTTCGTTCCATCTCGTTTCAATATTGATTCTATCATTTTGCTTATCCTTTTTAAACATATTGCAATTGTATGGGAGATTTTCTTAATTATGAATAAGCTTTTTTGTCACAAAAGTGTCATTTTATGGTCTATTGAGAAGTTTTTTTATTCTTTTTATTTAATAATATAATTAAAACTTTTAGATAAAAATGACAAAATTTAAGTAATTCTAAAGTTAAATTAAATAGAATGTTTGTTTTTATTAATTTACAGAGGAAATAAGATGAGACATTTCTTAACATTAGCAGACTATTCTAAAGAAGAAATTTTAGAAATACTAGACCTTGCAAAACAAATTAAAGATGAAACTAAATCAAAAGTTTTCAAAGAGTATATGCCAAAGCAAACTTTAGGGATGATTTTTGAGAAAAGTAGTACTCGAACAAGAGTATCTTTTGAAACAGGTATTTATCAGTTAGGTGGTATTGGTTTATTTCTTTCTTCAAATGATATACAACTAGGACGAGGTGAGCCAATGAGTGATACTTCGAGAGTTATATCTAGAATGGTAGATATGGTAATGATTAGAACTTTTGAACAAAGTAAACTAGAAGAGTTTGCAAAATATTCAAAAGTTCCTGTAATAAATGGTCTTACAAATGAATATCATCCAGTACAATTAATGGCAGATTATATGACAATCCAAGAAGCAGGTTTAGATAAAGATTTAGTAGCTGCATATGTTGGAGATGGAAATAATATGGCTCATTCATGGCTGAATATGGCTGCAAAATTAGGTTTTGAACTTAGAATTGCAACTCCTAAAGGTTATGAAGTTGATGCTAATATTCTAGCAAAAGCACAAGAAATGGCAAAAGAATCTGGTGCAAAAATTATAATAACAAATGATCCTAAAGTTGCAATTTCTGGTTCTACTGTTGTTACTACAGATACTTGGGTATCTATGGGTCAAGAGGATGAAAAAGAGAAGAGATTAAAAGACTTTGATGGATATATTGTTGATTCTGCTATGATGAAATTAGCGCAAGAAAAAGCTATTTTCTTACATTGTTTACCAGCTTATAGAGGTTATGAGGTGAGTGAAGAAGTAATGGAAGGTTCACAAAGTTTAATATTTGAAGAAGCAGAAAATAGATTACACGCACAAAAAGGTGTAATGGTTTGGCTAGATAGACAAAGAGATTCTAAATAAATGATTGATTTTAAAAAATTTGAGAAGTATTCTAGACCAGGTCCTAGATATACTTCGTATCCTACAGCACCTGAATTTAGTCTTGACTTCAATCAAGATGATTTAAAAGAGTACTATAGAAATCAAAGTGATGATAGAGCAATATCATTATACATACATATGCCATTTTGTAGAAGTGCTTGCTATTTTTGTGGTTGTAATACCATTTTTACTTCAAAAGAAGATAAAAAAGTTAGATATATTGAGTATCTAAAAAAAGAATTAAATATCTTAAAAAATCATCTTAATACAAATAGAGAAGTTACTCAAATGCACTTTGGTGGTGGAACTCCTACATTTTTTTCTCCTGAACAATTAAGAGAAGTTATTATTGCTATAAAAGAGATATTCCCTAACTTTAGTGCTGATGCCGAAGTTTCTTGTGAAGTAGATCCTAGACACTTTACAGTTGAGCATATGGATGTTTTAAAAGAAGGTGGATGCAATCGATTAAGTTTTGGTGTCCAAGATTTAGATGAAAAGGTTCAAAAAACTATTCATAGGATTCAACCTTTTGAACTAACTCAAAATGTAATTAAAATTGCAAGAGATGCAGGAATTCATTCAGTAAATACAGATTTGATTTATGGACTTCCTCATCAAACAAGAGAGAGTTTCAAAAAAACTTTAGAAAAAATGATTACATTAGATACTGATAGATTTGCAGTTTTTAATTATGCTCATGTACCTTGGCTTATGAAAACTATGAGAAAATTTGATGAAACAACATTTCCTCAACCAAAAGAAAAACTTGAGATGTTAAAGGATACAATAGACTTTTTTACATCAAATGGTTATAAAATGGTAGGAATGGATCACTTTGCAAAACCTGAAGATGAATTATTTAAAGCAATTGAAAAAGGTGAATTACATAGAAATTTCCAAGGTTATACAACAAAAGGTGGAGCAGATTTAATAGGAATTGGACTTACATCTATTGGAAATGGCGTTGATTACTATGCACAAAACTTTAAAGAGATAGAACCATGGGAAAAAGCTATTGATAATGGTGATTTACCAGTATTTAAAGGTTATAGACTAAGTGATGATGACCAATTAAGACAATTTGTAATTATGGAACTAATGAGTAATTTTTCTTTAAATATTACAAGAGTTGAGGAAGAATTTAAAATTAACTTTAAAGAATATTTTTCTGATGCAATTGAAGCTTTAAAAGAGTTTGAAGATGCAGAACTTATAGAAATAAATAATGATAAAATTCAAGTTTCACAAACAGGTTCTATGCTAATTAGAAATATTTGTATGCCTTTTGATGCATATTTAAATAAAATACCTGAAGATAAAAGAAGATTTTCTAAGACAATATAGTCTTAGAAAATTTTTACTTAAACTCCCCTATTCTCCTATTTTAATACTACTATTTATTAACTCTTAACACATTTTTGTGTATATTAAATTTTTATTATAAATATAAATTTTTTTAAATCAAAGGTTATTAAAGTGTCAATGAATAAATTTAATTACACAGCTATATCAGATGACTGTGTAAAATGTGGTAAGTGTAAACCTGTTTGTACTATTTTTAATATTAATCAAGATGAAGCAACAAGTCCTAGAGGATTTATTGATTTACTTGGAGCTTATGAAAGAGATGAATTAGAATTAGATCAAACAGCAAAAGATATCTTTGAATCATGTTTCTTATGTACAAACTGTGTTGAAGTTTGTCCAAATGATTTACCAACAGATATGATAATTGAGCAAGTAAGAAGTGATATTGCTAAGAAGTTTGGTATTGCTTGGTATAAAAAAATGTTCTTTTGGCTATTAAGACATAGAAAAACTATGGACTTACTATCTAGTTTAGGATGGATGTTTCAAACATGTGCACTAAAAATTGATAAAAGTACACAATCAGCTGTTCCTAGATTCTCATTACCAATTGTAAAAAAAGATAGAGCATTACCTTTTGCAGATATGAGAAGTTTTTTAAATAAATATCCTCAAAATATTTTTGCAAAAAATAAAAAAGAAGTAGAAGATAGAAAAAATAAAGTTGCTATATTTATTGGATGTATGAGTAACTATACATATACGAATACAGGAGATTCTTTAGTTAAAATTCTTAAAAAACTAGAGCTTGATATTTTTATACCAAAAAAACAACTTTGTTGTGGAGCACCTGCATATTTTACAGGTGATTTTGATACAGTTGATTATGTTGCTAAAAAAAATATTGAGTATTTTGAAACTTGGATTGATGATGTTGATGCAGTAATTATTCCAGAAGCTACTTGTAGTGCTATGATAAATCAAGATTGGGCACACTATTTCCACAATCAACCAGAGTGGAAAAAAAGAGCTGAAGCTTTATCTAAAAAAATATTTTTAGCTACAAAATGGCTTGAGAATAATACAGATTTAAAAGACTTATTATCTAAATCTGGGAAACAAATGGATCAAGTAGTAACTTATCATGACCCTTGCCATGCTAAAAAAATGCAAGGTGTTTGGGAAGAACCAAGAAATCTTTTAAAACAAAATTATGTATTAACTGAAATGAGTGATTCAAATAGATGTTGTGGGTTTGGTGGTGTTACTATGCAAACTGAGAAATATGAGTTCTCAAAAGCAGCAGGTGCTCCTAAAGCTGCAATGATTAGAGATACTAAAGCTCAGATTGTAAGTGCTGAATGTAGTGCATGTAGAATGCAAATCACTAACTCTTTATATCAAGCTGATGTAAAAGTGGAATTTAAAAATCCTATTGAATTAATTGCTGAGGCATTAGAATCATAATGGAGTTTTGGCAAAATATTTATTCACATTTTGATCCAGTTGCTTTTAATTTAGGTCCAGTCGCAGTTCATTGGTATGGAATAATGTATGCATTAGCGCTTATTTCAGCTATTTTTGTTGCAAAATGGTTTATTAAACATGATAAATTAAATATTTCTAATGATTTATTTGATTCATATATTTGGTGGGCAGAAATAGGTGTTATATTAGGTGCAAGATTAGGGTATGTTCTTTTTTATGATACTCATACTATGTATTATTTAACACATCCTTGGCAAATATTTAATCCATATATAAATGGTGTTTATGCAGGAATTTCAGGAATGAGTTACCATGGCGCATTTTTTGGTTTTATAATTGCTTCATATTTATTCTGTAGAAAAAATAAAATATCATTTTGGTTTATAACAGATATTGCAGTACTTGGAATCTCTGCTGCTTATGTATTTGGTCGAATAGGAAATTTTTTCAATCAAGAATTAGTTGGCAGAGTTACTGATGTTCCTTGGGGTATATATGTTGGAAATACATTAAGACATCCTTCTCAAATATATGAAGCAATACTTGAAGGTTTAGTTGTATTTGCTATATTAGCTTATTACAGAAATAGAAAAAGTTTTGATGGTCAACTAGCTCTTATGTATGGAATTTTATATTCTTTCATGAGAATTGTAGCAGAGTTTTTTAGACAGCCTGATATACAGCTAGGATTCTTATATAGTAATTGGTTAACTATGGGGATTTTACAGTCTGGAGTAGTTCTTATTATTTGTTTATTTGTTTATAAAAAATTTGAAAGAAAAAATAGTCAACTTTAAAAATTGACTATTTTTTTATAATTAATTTAATTCTTTAGTATATCCAGAATCATTTGCTAATTCTGCAATTTTATTTTTTAACAAATCTAATCTCCAACCGTGTCTGCTTGCGAAGTTTTCTATTTCAGCATCTCTTTGTTCAGGTGTACAGAAAACAAAAATTCTTTTCAAAAATGGCTTAGGTACTTGTATAGCGATTAATTGAAAATAGTTTTCTTTACAACTTCTAGAGCAAAAAGCCTTACTCATAGCAATCTTTTTTTTGCAGAAAGGACAATGGGACATTATATATTACCTTTTTATAATTAGTTTATAGAACTTAGCATTAGTCACATCTTGTAGGAACTTAGGGTCGACGTCATGTAAAGCTATAATATCTAGAACTTTGCCTTCCATAAGCCAACCTCGTCCAGTATCTTCAATTTTCTGTTCATCGAACAATTGGACTAGCTCTTCTTTTGAAACGATCAGTTCTTCCATATTATAACTTTTTTATTAAGATTTTGCAAATTTGCAAGATTAATTATTCTTGAAATTGTCTATTGTATAGCCCTTATTAGAGTGGTTTCGAATAATTTCATAATATGTTTTTTGTCTGATTTTATTAACGATATTTCTCATCGTATAAATAGACATATCCTTACCTTTCCAAACTACATGTTTAATTGTATCATAATCTACAACATCTGTTCTTTTTGATATTAATAATTTCAAGAAAGATTTTTCTAATCTTGTGAAATCAATTAATGCTCCACCAGACTTAAAGAATTGATCTCTATATTCATCAAAATAAATTCCTTCTTGGAATTCAATTTTGTCACCTCTTTTAGTTTGATTTAAACACATTATTACTGCTAATTTAATATCTTTAGCTCTTAATGGCTTTGATAAAAATGTATAAGCACCATAATTTATTGCTGAAACAATATTTTCGTTATCATCTGAGTCTGAGATAATTATTTTAGGTAAAGTTGGAGTTAAATTAGATAACTCAGAACATAACTCTGAAAATGATACACCATTGATTTCTGTATCAATAATTGCCATATCATAACTATTTGAACAAGCTAGTTCAATAGCTTCGTTAATATTCGTTGCAATCTTTAATTCTTTAAAATAATCATCAAACTCATTTTCAATCGTTTGTTTAACTGATTCATCACTACTTACAAAAAGTAATTTAGCATTATATAATTTTCTAATATTTCTTACTGTTTTTAACATGGTAATTCTCTTTAAATATTGATTTAAGCCATAATAATAACAAAAATTTCTTTATTTGTCAAAATATTATTAGTAAATAATACAATATTTGACTAAATTTCAATTTATTTTAATTCTTGCCATGAATTTCCTATGCATTTTGATACTTTTAGTGGCACATTTAATTCATATATACTTTCCATTATATTTTCTAAATCTTTAGTTATTTCTTCAACTATATCTTCTTTTATCTCAAAAATAAGTTCATCATGGATTTGTAATAACATCCTCACATTCTCATTATTTTTATATTTATTATAAATAGAGATCATTGACAATTTTATTAAATCTGCTGCACTTCCTTGAAATAGTGTATTAACAGATTCTCTTAAATATGCTGCTTTTTGCATACCGTTTGCACTATCAAAATCAAATACTCTTTTTCTCTTTAATAATGTTTTTATGTAACCATTAACATGAGCAAAATCTTCAATTGACTTTAAATAGTCTTTTACATTCTTAAATACTTCAAAATAAGATTCAATATAAGTCTTAGCCTCTTTTGCAGGGATACCTAATGTATCTCCTAGTTTTTTACTTCCCATACCATATAGTAAACCAAAATTAATTGACTTAGCAATTGATCTTTTTTCTTTAGCTTCTTCTTCTCCAAAAATTTTAACAGCAGTTTGATGGTGAATATCAAGATTATTGTTGAAGGCTTCAATTAAAGCTTCATCTCCACTAAAGTGAGCTAGTAATCTTAACTCTATTTGTGAGTAATCAATTCCAACTAGCTTATAACCCTCTTCTGGAATAAAGGCAGATCTTATAAGTGCACCAGCATCTGTTCTTACTGGAATATTTTGTAAGTTAGGGTTTTTAGAACTTAATCTTCCCGTTGCTGTACCGGTTTGTAAAAATGATGTATGAATTCTATTATCACTATTTTTTATTCCTAAATCTAATAGAGGTTCTATATATGTAGATTGTAACTTATATGCTTCTCTATATTTTAATAGTAAAGGAACTATTTCATGTGCATCAAATAAACTGTGTAAAACAACTTCATTTGTACTATAACCTGTTTTAGTTTTCTTTGAAGTTGGAAGATTTAATCTTTCAAATAAAAGTTCTCCCAATTGTTTAGGTGAATTAATATTAAATTCGTAACCAGCTAATTTATATATCTCTAAAGTTAATTCTTGAATATATTTATTGTTATCCTCTTTTAATTGTGCTAGTAAATCAATGTCAACTTTAATACCATGCTTTTCCATATCTGCTAATACATATATAAAATCAAACTCATATTTAAATGCAATATCTAATAAGTCTTTATTTTCTTCTTTTTCAAATATCTCTAATTGTTTTTTATAAAGTTTTAGAGTCATTAAAGCATCTTCAGCAGCATAATTACAAGCATCATTTACATCTACATTAGAAAAATCTTCACCTTTTTTTACTACATCTTTAAATGAAATCATTTTATGATCAAAATATTTGTCAACTTGATAATCTAAACCAACTTTTTCACTACTGTCTAATAACCAAGATAAAATCATTGTGTCTGCATATAATTTTAATTCTAAATCAAAATTGTTTCTGATTATTTCATAATCATATTTGAAATTTTGAAGAACTAACTTATATTTATTTAGTTGAATAATTGCATTTTTAGCTGCTTCTTTTGAAATTTGAACAGGAGCACCTAAATAAAAATGTGAAATAGGAACATAATATGCTTTATTTTCTTCATATGAAAAAGAGAATCCAACAATTTGTGCTTTTTTAGTATCTGTATCAGTTGTTTCTGTATCAAAAGCAACTATGGCATCTCTTGGAATTGAATTTATTACTAATGAAAGTTTACTTTCATCATTTAATAATATAAATTCATAGTTTTCATTTTTCTCTTTCTTTACTGGTATTTCCGTTTTATATGCCATTCCATCTTTTGAAACTCTATCTAATACCCTACTCATATCGTATTCATGTAAAATCTCTGCAATTTGTAATATTGGATTTTGTTTTGGAAGAACAAATTCATCAAGATTATCAATACAATGACACTCTTTATGTAAAGTAACTAACTGTTTTGAAATAAATGCTAATTCTCTTCCTTCTTCTAAAAGAGTTTTCCATCTCTTCTTTTCTATATTTTCTATATTTTCATAAATATTATCAAGTGAGCCATACTCTTTGATTAATGCTTCTGCTGTTTTTGCTCCAATTCCTTTAACTCCTGGGATATTATCAGCACTATCACCTAAGAGTGATTGATAATCTGTAAATTGTGAAGGTTTTACTCCATATTTTTCAAAACATTTATCTTCATTTATAATAACTTTTTTTATTGGGTCAAATAGATATACTGTATCATCGTTAATTAATTGATATAGATCTTTATCATGAGATACAATTCTTACTTCTAGTCCTTTTGAAGCTGCATCATGTGCAATTGAAGCTACAATATCATCTGCTTCAAAGCCAGTTCTTATCGCTGTTTTAAATCCCATTTTTTCAATCCATGAAATAGCAATTGGTAATTGTTTTAATAAATCTTCAGGAACGTCAGGTCTTTGTGCTTTATAATTGTCATAAAGTTCATGTCTAAAAGTGTTTCCTTTTGCATCAAGGGCAAACACTATATAATCAGTTTGGAAATCTTTTCCAATATTTGCTACAAAATTCATAAAACCTGTTAATAATCCAGTTGGAAATCCACTTTTTGATTTAAGTGGTGGTAAGGCAAAATAACTTCTAAATAAGAATCCAAATGTATCTATAACTGTAATTGTTTTTTTCATAAAATTTCTCTTTCATATACTTGTTTAAAGATTTTATATTATAATAATGTCACTAAAAATAAGGTTTTATGACAAAAGGAACATATATGATAATTATACCTGCTAGATTAAATTCAAGTAGATTTGCAAATAAAATATTGGTAGATATTTTAGGTTTACCAATGGTAATAAGAACAGCAAAACAAGTTAGTTCATTGGATAAAGTTGTTATTGCAACTGATTCACAAGAAGTTATTGATTTAGCAACACAGAATGGTTTTGATGCAGTAATGACATCAAGTGAACACCAAAGTGGAACAGATAGAATAAATGAAGCTGTAAATATATTAAATTTAGATGATGATGAAATTATTGTTAATGTTCAAGCTGACGAGCCATTTATTGAAGTTGATGTTATTCAGGCTGTTATAAATAGAGTTAAAAAAGTAAAAGAAAATGATGAAGACATTATGATTACATCTTGTTATAAAGAGATTAGTTCAGAATTAGCTGATGATCCAAATCATGTAAAAGTAATCTTAGATGAACATTCAAATGCAATATACTTTTCAAGAGCAAAAGTTCCTTATCATAGAGATCATTATGAAACATCAACTTATAGTGGACATTTAGGTATTTATGGTTTTACAAAAAAATCTTTAAATGAGTTTTGTTCATTAAAAATGTCAAAACTTGAAACAATAGAAAAACTTGAACAATTAAGAGCTATTGATAATGGACACACAATTGCAATGGTTAAGGTTGAATCAAAATCTTTTGGGATTGACACACAAGAAGATTTAAATAATGCATTAAGAATTTTTAAAAAATAACCAAAGAAAAGTGCTTTATTATGTAGCTTTACATAATAAAGTAATTTTAAAGCAAAGTTATGTAAAACTACAGCAATAAAATACAATGCAAGGTGAGCTATGCGTTTTGATGTATTAGTTGCAGATAATGATACTACATATTTAAGTGAGTTAAAAAGTCATGCAAAAGATAGACTAAAAAATATCAAAATAACTTTTTTTTCAAATCAAGAAGATATTTTAGAATTTATAGAACAAACAGATTTATTGATTTTAAGTATAGAGATAGACAACTATCCTGAAATTGTAAAAAAATGTTTGGATGAAAATATTTATGTAATTTTTTTAATAAAAGATGATTTAGAAATAAATAAAACTTATGATTTAAAGCAATATGATACTTTAACTAAACCACTTGATTTAGACAAGCTAATTTATAAAATTGAACATTATATAAATATTTTAAATAAAGATATATCTTTACAAAAAGAACAAGAATTATCTAACTCAATTATAAACAATGTTAACTATCCTATATTTCTTACAGATGGACATGAAGTTATCTTTGCTAATGACTACTTTTATAATTTAATTCAATGTAATAGTCTAGAAGATATAAATAGTAAATATTCAAATATTGGTGATATATATGAATATGAAGATGGTTATTTAACAAATGAAAATGGTCAATGGCTTGATGAATGTAAAAAACCAAATTTAAAAGTTTGTATAATTGATGGGAATAATAATAAAAGATTTTTTTCAATACAAAGAATAAGTTTAACTCATAATAATACTAATATTATAATGTTAAATGATATTAGTCATGAGATAAAACATAAACATGAATTATATAAACTTCTATATACAGATAATCTAACTAACCTTCCAAATAGAGCTAAATTAATTGAAGAACTTCAAAATCAAAAAGCATTAAAATTAGAAGCGATTTGTATTCTTGATATAAACTCTTTTAAAGAGATAAATGATTTTTTTGGACATAAAGTTGGAGATTCAATATTAATTGAATTAGGTAAATTAATTGAAAGACATACTCATATTTGGAAAAGTTTAAAGCTTTATAAGTTCCCATCTGATACTTACTGTATTACAAATACTTCATTATCTCAAACCCAGTTTATCGAAATAGTTAGTAATATAATTGAATCTGCTTATAAAAAAGTATTTATTTTTGATCAATATGAAATAGATATTAGAATAACTGGAGGAATATCATTTTCAAATAAAAACAATAAATTAATCACAGCAGATATTGCTTTACAATCAGCAAAAAAAGATCATAAAGACTATTTGATTTTTTATGATGAATTAGATAAATTTCAAGAATATGAAAATAATATGCTTTGGACTAAAAAATTAAAATCTGCATTTGTTAATGATAATATTGAAGTATATTATCAGCCTTTAATTAATAATAAAACTTTAAAAGTTGATAAATATGAATGTTTAGTTAGATTAATTGATGAAGAAGGAAAAGTTGTAGCTCCTTTTTACTTTTTAGATATTTCTAAAAAATCTAATCAATATATTAAACTTACTAAAATTGTCATAGAAAAATCCTTTAAAAAATTCCAAAATTTACCATTTGAATTCTCAGTAAATATTTCTTATGAAGATATTGAAAGTCTTGGCTTCTTAGATTATGTAAAAGAAATGGTAGAAAAATATAATGTTTCAAATAGAGTAGTTTTTGAAATTTTAGAAGATGAAAATATAAAAAATTATGACCATTTAATTCATTTTATTGATGAAATCAAATTATTAGGTTGTAAAGTTGCAATTGACGATTTTGGTTCTGGATATTCTAATTTTGAGCACCTCTTAAAAATGAATGTGGATTATCTTAAAATAGATGCTTCATTAATTAAAAATATTGCAACAGATCAAAATTCTTATAAAATTACTAAGACTATTATAGAATTTGCTAAAAGTTTAAATCTAGAAACTATTGCAGAATATGTTGAAAATGAAGAAATATTTAATATAACTAAAGAATTAGGTGTGGACTTTTCTCAAGGTTACTATTTTGCTCCTCCACTAAAAAATCCAACAGTAGTAGAATTTAAAAAATGAATAGAGAGCTTTTAAAAGAAATATCTATTTTATATGTAGAAGATGAAAAAGATGTTAGAGAATTTACAGCGAAATTACTTGCTACGTTGGTTAAAAAAGTATTTGTTGCCCAAAATGGTTTAGAAGGACTAGAAACATTTAAAGAAAATCAAAAAAATATTGATTTAATTGTATCTGATATAAATATGCCCAAAATGGATGGATTAGAAATGTGCAAACAAATTAAAGCCATCAATAAAGATATCCCTTTAGTAATTACAAGTGCTTATAATGATCCAAGCTTTTTAAAAAAAGCGATTGATATAGGTGTTAGTACTTATGCTATGAAACCAATTGACTTATATCAATTAATTGATAGTATAATAAAAGCAATTGAACCTATAATTTTAAAAAGAAAACTTGAAGAGTTAAATCTATCATTAGAAACTAGAATTGAACAAGAAATTAGCAAAATAAAATCAATTTTGGATGCACAAGATAATATAATAATAGTATCAAATAGTGAAAAAATAGTTAATGTAAATAAAAAATTCTTAGAATTTTTCCAAATTGATCATTTAAATAGTTTTCCTTATTCAAATAGTATAATTGAATTTTTTAGAGAAAGTTATGGTTTTATTACAAGAGATTTATTGCTTAAACAAAGTTCATGGATTGAATATATTAAACACTTACCTGAAATTGATAGAGTTGTTAAAATAAAAAACTATGCAAATGAAGATAAGATATTTACTTTGAACATAGACAATTATGAAAATAAAGATGATAATTTTGTAATATCATTAACGGATATTACCCAGATTCAAGAAAAATCAAATCTTTTAGAGTACCAAGCAAGTCATGATAAATTAACTGGTCTTTATAATAGAAATAAATTTGATGAAATTTTTGGTAAAGAATTAAGACGTTCTCAAAGATATGAATATGATTTATCTTTGATTATCTTCGATATTGATGATTTTAAAAAAGTTAATGATAAATTTGGACATCAAATTGGAGATGAAGTTTTGATTGAAATTTCTAAGATTGTTTTATTAAATGTTAGAGAACATGACCTTGTAGTTAGATGGGGCGGAGAAGAATTTTTAGTTTTATTACCTAATACAAAATTAGAAGGAGCTGTCTCTGTTGCACAAAAAATCAAAGAAGTGATATATTCAACACAATTAAGTAGTAAAAAACTAAATATAACTTCAAGTTTTGGAGTATCTACTTTAAGAAAAGATGATTTAGAGAAAGATATAATTGCAAGAGCTGATAAAGCTTTATATGATGCAAAAGAAACAGGAAAAAATAAAGTAATAGCAAACTAAATTGCTATTATTTTTTAGAAATTAAAATCCTCACCTAGATAATGTTCTCTAACTTTAGGATCATTTTTAATCTCATCACTAGTACCACTTGCAAGTAAAGCCCCTGCTTTCATAACATATCCCCTATCACATATTTGTAAAGTTTCTCGTACATTATGGTCTGTAATTAAAACACCAATATTAATTTTTGTTAATTGATGAATAATCTCTTGGATATCTTTAACAGCAATTGGATCAACTCCAGCAAATGGTTCATCAAGAAGTAAAAACTTTGGTTTAGATACTAATGCTCTTGCAATTTCAGTTCTTCTTCTCTCTCCACCTGATAAAGAAACACCTTTTCTTTGACGAATAGGCTCAATATTAAACAGTTCTAATAGCTCTTCAACTCTTTTATGTTGCTCATCTTTATCTTTTGTAATAATTTGTGCTGCTAACATTAAATTATCCTCAACTGATAAATCTTTAAAGATAGAAGACTCTTGAGGTAAATACCCTATTCCTTTCAAAGCTCTCTTGTGCAAAGGTAATGCTGTAATATCTTTATCATCAAAATATACTTCACCACTTGTTGGTTTTACCAAACCACAAACCGTATAAAAAGTAGTAGTTTTCCCAGCACCATTTGGCCCTAATAATCCAACAATTTCCCCTGAATTAACCTCAAGTGAAATACCATGTAATATTTGAGTCTTTTTGATAGATTTTGTAATATCTTTTATATGTAATTTATGCATTTAATTTATATAGCCTCTTATTATCTAATTTTTCAATTTCAATTAAAATAACTCTATATCCATAGTCATTTAGTAGTTTTTCTAATTTTTCATCACCCCACTCTACAAAGTGAATTCCCTCTTTTTCAAACTCTTCAAGCATACCTAATGAAATAAATTCGCTTAATGTTTTATTATAAACATCATAGTGAAAAATTCTATTTTCATATATAGATTGTAAAGAAAATGTTGGTGATGTTACCAAGTCATCAATATTCATTGCTTTTACAAAAGATTTAACTAAAGTAGTTTTACCACTAGCTAAATCTCCTCTTAAAATAACTATTGTATCTTCATCATTTATAATAGACTTTAATCTATCTGCTAAAGTATCTATTTCATCTAATTTTAGTTCAAAAATCTCTTGCAAAATAACCCTTAAGATAATTGATTAGACACTTTAACTAGTTCATCTAATTTCTCTTTTGCTTTGCCATTTAAAATTGCTTCTTTAGCTATTTGAATTCCATCTTGGAAATCTCTAGCTTTTTCATCAACAATTAAAGCTGCTGCAGCATTTAATAAAACAATATTTAGTTTAGCACCAATTAATTTTTTCGATAATAAATCATTTGTTAATTTTGCATTAAAAGCCGCATCACCACCAATAATTTCAGATTTTTCACTTATAGGAAGTCCATAGTGTTCTGGATTTATTTCAAAATCTTCAATTTTTCCATTAAATAGTGAAGTTGCATAAGTAATATCTGAAATTGATATTTCATCCATACCATCATTTGATGAAACAACGATTGATCTTTTTGTATCTAACATATCAAGTGCAGATGCAATTTTATTTATATATGATTTATCAAATACACCAATAAGTTGTTTTGATACAGTTGCTGGATTTGATAGTGGTCCTAAAATATTAAATATAGTTCTGTGTGGAATTGATTTTCTAATAGGCATAATATATTTCATGGCTGGATGATGATTTTGAGCAAACATAAAAGTAAAACCTGTATCTTCTAGCATTTTTGCACTATTTTCTAAAGATAAATTTAAATTTATTCCAAGAGCTTCGAGCATATCAGCACTTCCTGATTTACTTGTAATACTTCTGTTCCCATGTTTTGCAACATAACATCCACAAGCAGAAAGAAGTATAGATACTGTTGTTGAAATATTAAAAGAGTTTGATTTATCACCACCTGTCCCACAGTTATCGATAATCTTTTCTTTTAAATCATAATGTACAGGTAATGGAATTAAATGATCTCTCATAGCTGACGCAGCACCAGCTATTTCTGCAGCATCTTCCCCTCTTTCATAAAGTTCTATTAGATATTCTCTAACTTCTTCTTCTGAAAGTCTATTTTCAAATATATCATCAAATTTTAATTTTGTAGCATTAAACATCAATCTATCCTTTGTACATATTCATCTATTTTTGATTTCGGTGTTGATTTTGTCGTTGGTATTTGTAGTACTTTAAATTTATCACTTTTTTCTAAATATTTAATCTCAATGATATCACCAATTTTAACTTCTTTTGCTTTTTTTACAGCTAGGTCATTTATAAAAACAACTTTGTGTTCAAGCATATCTTCAGCAACAGCTCTTCTTTTTGTTATATTAACGGCATTTAAAAATTTATCTATTCTCATAAAGAAGATTATAGCTAAACTTGGATAAAATGCCAACTTAAATATAACAATAACCATAGGATTAATTATGAGTAAAAAAGATGTTAAAAAAGTAGTTTTAGCTTATAGTGGTGGACTTGACACTTCAATTATTTTAAAATGGCTTCAAGATGAATATAACGCAGAAGTTATTACATTTACAGCAGATTTAGGTCAAGGTGAAGAAGTAGAACCTGCAAGAACAAAAGCACTTGCTTGTGGAATCAAACCAGAAAATATTTTTATTTTAGATATTAAAGAAGAATTTGTAAAAGATTATGTATTCCCAATGTTTAGAGCAAATGCAATTTATGAAGGTGAATATTTATTAGGAACTTCTATAGCTCGTCCTTTAATTGCAAAAAAACTTATTGATATTGCAAATGAAAAAGGTGCAGAAGCAGTAAGTCATGGAGCAACAGGAAAAGGTAATGACCAAGTTAGATTTGAGATTGGTGCACTAGCATTAAGACCAGATATCAAAGTTATTGCTCCATGGAGAGAATGGGATTTAAATTCAAGAGAAAGTTTACTTGAGTATGCAAGAAAACATGGTATTGAAATTGCTCAAAAACATCTTGATAAAGATGGTAATCCTGCTGTTAGTCCATATTCTATGGATGCAAACTTATTACATATTTCTTATGAAGGTTTACATTTAGAAAACCCAAATAATGAGCCAGAAGAGTCTATGTGGTTATGGACAAATTCTCCTGAAAAAGCTCCAGATGAAGCTGAATATATTACATTAACGTATAAAAATGGAGATCCAATTGCAATAAATGGTGAAGAAATGTCTCCTGCAACTTTACTTGAAAAGTTAAATCAATATGGAAATAAACACGGTATAGGAAGAGTTGATATCGTTGAAAATAGATATGTTGGTATGAAAGCTAGAGGTTGTTATGAAACTCCAGGTGGAACTGTTATGTTAAAAGCTCACAGAGCAATTGAATCTATTTGTTTAGATAGAGAAGCTGCTCACTTAAAAGATGAGTTAATGCCAAAATATGCTAAATTAATCTATCAAGGATATTGGTTCTCTCCAGAAAGAGAAATGCTTCAAGCTGCAATTGATGCAACTCAAGTTAATGTAGAAGGAAATGTAAAAGTAAAACTTTACAAAGGTAATGTAATGGTTGTAGGAAGAGAATCAATTAACTCTTTATACGATGATGCATATTCTACATTTGAAAAAGATGAAGTTTATAACCAAAAAGATGCTGAAGGATTTATTAGATTAAATGCTTTAAGATTTATCATTGCTGGTAAAAACCCTAACAGAAAATAACACTTAAAGGTGGTAATCTTTTACCACCTTTTCAAACTTTTATTAACTAACATATAACTATTACATAATTTTTTAAAATCATTTTCTTTTGTCGCTAAGATGTAATCTATAATCTATATTATTATTCAATTTCTTATTAGGATACTTATGGATTATTTAGTTGATTTAGAGCAGATTATAAATATAAATTCCTATACTAAAAATAAGCAAGGTGTAGATAATGTTGGTAAAATAATGACATCATGGCTTGAAGAATTAAACTTTAATTTAATTTTATATAAAAGAGAAAATATAGGTAATCATCTATTATTTAAAACTCCCAAAAGAAAAGGTAAGAAAATACTTCTTTTAGGACATAATGATACAGTGTTCCCTCCAAATACCTTTGAAGGCTTTTCCCAAGATGAAACTTGGATTTACGGACCAGGTGTTTGTGATATGAAAGGTGGAAACATTGTTGCACTTCAATCACTAAGAAACATATACAAGCAAAACAATGAAATATTTAATATAGATTTTCTTTTAGTCTCAGATGAAGAGTCAGGTAGTGACGATTCAAAAGAAGTAACATCTACTATTGCAAAAGATTATGATTACTGTTTTGTTTTTGAAGCAGCTGGGGAAAACTATGAAGTTGTAACACAAAGAAAAGGTGTAGGAACTTTTATGATTTCTATTGAAGGGAAAGCAAGTCACGCAGGGAATCACTATGACAAGGGAGTTGATGCAAATTTAGAAGCATCATATAAACTACAAAAACTAGTAGAACTTACAAATTTAGAACTTCAAACTACTGTGAATGTTGGAAAAATAAATGGTGGCATTGGAGCAAATACTATCTCTCCTAAATGTGAATTATTGCTTGAAATAAGATATACCTCAAATAGTGAGAAAAAAAGAGTTTTAGATTCATTAAATAAAATAACAAATAAATCTTATGTAAAAGGAACTGTTTCAACTCTAAGTGGTTCTATTCAAAGAGATGTAATGCAAGAAAATGAAAATCAATTAAAATTAATCAAAGAACTAGAAAATATTACGAATACAAAAATCTTAACTGAAAAAAGAGGTGGTGTAAGTGATGCTAATATAATTGCTAGTTGTGGTGTTACTACTCTTGATGGCTTTGGACCTTTTGGTGATGGAGATCATACTATAAAGGAAAAAGCTTTAAAAAGTAGTTTTGTTCAAAGAATTGAGTTGATGACAAAAATCTTAAATTATTTCCAAAAAAATTTATAAGGGTAAAAAATGGGGAAAAGAAATATTGGTATGTGGTTATATCAAAATAGCGGCGGTGTTGAAATTCAAAAAAAGATGATAAAAAAATTAAATGATAGAGATATCAATGTAATTCCTAATATCAATCTAAAAGAAGCAATTGCAAAAAATAAGCATATTATTCATAACAAAATAAAATTGGATAAATTAGATTTATTCTTTTCTTATAATGCAGGAGAGCAAACTCCATATCAAATGTATTTATACAAGGCACTTGATAGAATGATTCCAATGATTAATAATTATAAAGCTTTTGAGTTAACTGAAGACAAATTTCACACATCATTTGTATTGAGAAATAATGATATACCAACAGCTGATTATAAACTTTGCCATAGGGATGATACTTATAGATTAAAAACAATTATGAAAAAATGGTCTAAAATGGTATATAAGCCAATTGATGGTTGGGGTGGAGTTGGACTTACAAAAATTGAAAATGAAGAAACACTTGATACTTTAATCCCATTTTTAAATCAAGTAGATTTAAAATATTTCTATGTGGAAAAGTTTATAGATTATGATAATACTGACTATAGAGTTGATATTGTAGATGGACAATACGTTGGATGTTATGGAAGAAAAGCTGCAATTGGAGAATGGAAAACAAATATCACAAGTGGTGGAAGTGTTTTTGTAAGAGAACCAAATCAAGAAGTAATTGATTTAGCCCTAAAAGCTACAAAAGTCACAGGACTTGAAATTGCTGGTGTGGATATTATATTTGATAGAAAAAAAGAAAAATATATTGTATTAGAAGTGAATGGAATACCTGCATTTGCAACACCAGAACAAGAAAAAATGGGTTTAAATTTCAATGATAAAAAAATAGATTTAATTGTTGATTTAATAGATAGAAAAACTAAAAAAGAGGGGAAGAAAAAATGAAGAAATTACCAAAAGTAGGATTTTTATATCTAGATTATGTAATGAGGTTTTTTGATAAATCAAATTTCAAAGGTTGGCCTGATAAAATTGACTCAGTAACGTATCACTGGAAAAATGACAAAGATAGATTTATTAAAGAAGTAAAAAGAAAAAAAATCGATATTTTAGTTGGTAATATTCCAGCAACTGCATACGAAACTTTCGTTCAAATAGCAAAAGAATTACCAAATGTTAGATTTGTACCTTCTATTGAAACACAATTTTCTAATAAATCAAAAGAAAACGTTACCCTATTTTGTAAAAAATTTAATCTTTCTATTCCTAAAACTAAAATCTACTATGATAAAGAAAAAGGATTAAACTATCTAAAAAACAAAGCTACTTATCCACAAATTATAAAAAGAAGTTATGGCCCATCAAATTATGGTGGATATTATGTTCATAAAGCAGATTCATATAAAGAAGCAAAAAAATTACTTGATGAAAAAAAATATAATCCAATATATACTCAAAATGCAATTGATCTAAAAGACTCTGGTGATTTAAGAGTAATGTTAATAGGCCACAAACCTATATGTGCATTTTGGAGATACTCAGGTAAAAACCAATGGATTACAAACACTTCTCAAGGTGGTTCAATGTCATATGACAATGTTCCAATGAATGCATTAGAACTTGCAGTAAAAGCAAGTAAAGCTGCAAAAGCAGAATATTGGGCTTGTGATATAGCTATTTGTGCAAAAACTGGAAAAGCCTATATCTTAGAGTGTGCAACAGCATTTGCTGCTTTTCCTTATATTAGAGATTGGATATGCCAATATTTGATGTGGGATTTTTCAAAAGGCAAATTTCCAAAACCTCATATTCCATTATTCTCTTGGGAAGAGTTAGGAAAAATTGATTCAAATCTATTAAGAACTATGCGAAATATTGGATTTAGTAAATACAAACCAAGTTTTGATGGGGAATGTTATATAAATGATAAAAAAGATACTTATGAAATGCAGATTACCCAAGAAAGTGATGAAAATGACGTTCCAAAATCAATAGCACCTGATAATCTTCCAATTACTGTAGATATGCAAAATTCAAAAAAAGCATATTTTGATATGATAAAAATAAATTTCAATGATGCAAGTTTAACAGACTTGATGTCTTTATATGGAATGGAAGAAGAGCTTGCAATAGAGATAAAAGAGTATCTAAATGACAACATAATTACAGATAGTTCAGATTTATTAGAATTAGAAGCAATTGATGAGCAAATGTTAAAAGCGTGGGATGAAAAAATTGATGATATGAGAATAAATATAAATTCAGCTTCTAAAGATGTATTAAAAAAGATTAAAGGTATTGGTCCTAAACTAGCAAAAATCATTTTAGAGTTTAGAGATAAAAATGGAGAATTTAAATCTTTAGATGAATTAAAAAAAGTAGAAGGTATTGGTAAAAATAAATTTAACCAATTAAAACTAAGATTTAAAATTGGAGAATAGATTTTGAAAAGGTTATATAGATCATACGATGAATCAACATCAATCTTTAAAGAGCTACAAGAAAAATATCCTAATAATTTTAGACTAGAATCAATTGGGCAAACTTGGGAAAAAAGAGATATAAACCTAATAACAATATCAAAAAATATAAAAACCGCAAATAGTAAACCTGCCCTATTTTATACAGGAACTATTCATGCAAGAGAGTGGATTGGACATGAGTTAGCAATCGAATTTGCAATTTATATTTTAAAAAACTTAGAAACAGATCCAACATTACAAAGTTACTTAAATGAAAGTACAGTTTATATGGTACCTTGTGCTAATCCTGATGGATATGAATACTCAAAGAATCATTTCTCATTTTGGAGAAAAAATAGAAGGCAAAATGCCGATGGTACTTATGGAGTTGATTTAAATAGAAATTTTCCAATTGGTTTTGTCAAATCAACTTCAACAACATCAAATGTATATGGAGGCCCTGAAGCTTTTTCTGAACCAGAAACACAAAGTTTAAGAGATTTTGTATTATCTCATCCAAATATAACTATTGCTCTTGATTATCACAGCCAAGGCAATGTATTTTTCCCTGCACATGATTTCAGACATGAAGATACTTTAGATACAACTGATATGAATACTTTATGCGCAAATATGGCAGAAGAGATCAGAAAAATTTCTGGTCGAGAATATGGAATTCATCAAGGTAAACCACCAGCTAAATTAATTTCTGGAAGTGGAAGAGAGTTTTATTACTCACAAGGAATTATCTCAAGCGTTGTAGAAGTTGGAACTAGAAATATCAGCGATTATATGGAAGATATAAATGAAAATATTAGAGAACATATACCAGCACTAATTTATGCACTTAAAGAAGTAGATAATTATGATAAAACAAATATCATGAAGAGGGTTGAATCATTTGATGCAACACAAATAGGTTCTAATCATGTAAATTTAAAATGGGATTATAAACTAAACAAAGATATATATTTTGAGATTTTTAGAAGTACTAAAAATAAACAGTATTGTAATAGTTCTAATTTAATAGCAAAAACTCAAAATTTAGAGTTTAGTGATATTAATCTATTTTCAAATAAAGATTATTATTATAATATTCGAGCAGTAAATAAAAAAACAAACCAAAAATCACCATTTTATCCACAAATAAAAGTAAGAACTTCAGTTGAATATGATGAATATAGTAGAACATATTATGCAAATGCAAAAACTACTGGATATGTGGCAGAAAACCTAAATAACAATCCAAAACATTTTGGAGTAAACTCATTATTTGTAGGTGTTGATGAAAATAAAGGTATTTCATATGCAGTTATTTCAATAAATGTAAAATCACTTCCACAAAATGCCCTAATAAAATCTGCTTCTTTTAATCTTTATCCAATTAACAGAGTTTCAACTACAATAGAAAAATATGGAGAGTGGAATGTTGGAATTGTAAATCAAGAAACAATGGGTGATATTACAAATTTTGAAGATGTAGAAAAAATGCAAATTATTAAATATGTTGGTCGCCCTACTGAATCGCATCAATTAACTCAAGGTATTTGGAGAACATGGAATTTATCAGCTTTAGAGTGTGAATATTTAAAAGATTCTATAGTAAATGAGTCTATTGTATTTAGAGTTGAAGGCCCAAAAGAGTTAACAATTGGACGAACTAAACAAATGATGCAATGGGATATAGGATATGGACAATTTGGGTTTGGATTAACTTACAGACCAAGATTAGAGCTTACTTATACAATTGAACCAACAATTGCAACACTTTTTCCTCAAGCTGTATTTACAGTAAGTAAAGATGGAATTATAGAAGATGAAATTACTGCTGGTTTTGATAAAAATGGTTCTAAAATATACTCAACCTTTGAGTTTAATCTTGCATCACTTCCACCATATAATGATACTATGATTACAAAAGCTTATTTTGAACTTAATTCAACAAAAATTTACATTAAAGATGACATACGATTTCATATTGAGTTTGTTGATGAGAATATTGATAAAAGCTATGATGATATCGCAAATAGAGAAGTTATTCAAAATATTGGATATGATGTTAGTGCAACGGAACTTAAAAATAATCAAACACAATATTTTATGTTTGACTCTTTTTCGGAGATAATTTTAAATGAAAAATTAAAAAATAAATCTAGTGTTGCTTTTGTACTTAAACCTACCTCCTCTGTAAAAGTAATCAAAGATAAAAATGTTTCTTGGGAGTCTAAAAATAGCTCTTTATGTCCTAAACTTATAATTGAGTATATTCCTAAAAGAAGATATCCAATTGAAAAAGTTACAAACGCACAGTTAGTTTTAGAAAATGGGAAAATAAAAATATCTTGGACAAATCCCAAAGATAATGATTTGAAAGGGGTTAAGGTTATAAAAAATCCATTTAGAAAACCTCTTTCACCTCAAGATGGACAAAAACTTTATGCAGGAATGGATGAATATACATTTGATGATTTTGGTGCAAAAGATATCAATAAATATTATGCAATTTTTACCTATGATGATGTTCCAAACTATTCTGAACCCATAATCTTAGAGTATATTGCTAAGTAGGAATTCTTCTTACTTAGCAATTTTAAATCTTGCAATTTTAAATTTCACAAGTTATAATATTCCAAAGTCAAACTAAGGAAGAGAAATGATTTTAAAATTTAAAGAATTTTATCCAGAAATTCACCCATCAGCTTGGATTGCACCTAGTGCTGATTTAATTGGTAATATAACTATTGGCGAAGATTCATCTGTTTGGTTTCAGTGTGTTATTAGATCTGATGTAAATAAAGTCGTAATTGGTAAAAATACAAATATACAAGATTTATCTATGATTCATACAGATACTGATTCTCAAACAATTATTGGGGATAATGTAACTATTGGTCATAAAGTCATGCTTCATGGATGTAAAATTGAAGATAATTGTCTAATAGGAATGAGTGCTACTATTTTAGATAATGCTGTAATTGGTGAAGGAAGTATTGTTGGAGCAAATTCACTTGTAACATCTGGGAAAGTATTCCCACCAAGATCTTTGATTATGGGAAGTCCTGCAAAAGTTGTAAAAGAATTAACACAAGAAGATGTTGATAAATTAATTGCCCATGCTGGACATTATGTAGATTATAAAAACGATTATAGATAAAAAACTAAATAATAGGTTTTAAAACCTATTATTTACATTTGTTATATGCTTCTTCTAATTTTGAATATAAAATATCAAAACTTACATCATCCATTTTTTCAAGGAAATCAACCATAACAACATTGTCTTCATCCCCATTCCAAACTTTAATATAAGTTCCCTCTTTGTATCCATGGTCTTGCCTAAATTGATTTAAACAATTTTTCCCAATATATAATTTTTGTAGCCACATAAAAGATAAACCTGAGATTTTACAACATCTAAAGAATTGATCAATAAATCTTTCAATTCCACTAAATGATGGCATATTCCCTGTATCAATAGCTAAAGAAATATATGATAATTTTTCTGATTCTTTAACCATAAGTTTAACATCAACATCTGCTGATGCTTCATATATACAATGAGTATTTACTAAAGATACAGCTTTTGGTACATTTGTTTCTTGTAAGATATAAGACATCAAAAAATGCCATATATCTACAAGTTCAACATGTATATTATTCATATCAGGTTCAGAGTTGATATTTTTCCAATGTTTCCATGGAGTAGATTCAATTAATTCTGCTACTTCCATATGAATACATCTAAGCCAATTTATTTCTTTACCAAATTTATTTACACCTAATTCCCAGTTTTTACCATTTGTAGAGTCATTTAATTTTTTTTGTAACAAAAACATCTCTTCAAGTTTATGAGGGAATGAAGAAGCTTCTTCTAAAAGTGAAGCTAAAGGCAAACACTCTTCAATAACTTTATCTAAACTACTGTTATTTGGTAACTCTTTTTCACCTTTTAAAAGATGAATAATTAAAGATACAGTATAAGGTACTTCATCTTTTTCTTCCCACTCTAAAACATCATCAGATGTAACACCAACATAGTGTATAAAATCTTCAACTGATAAAAAACCAAGTAATTTTATACTATCTTTAAAATCTTTATATAACAAATTTAACTCCTAATTTCGTGGTAATTCAATGATAAATCTAGCTCCAATATCACTATTGAAAACAGTTAATCTACCATTACTATGTTGCTCAACTATATTTTTAGACATATATAATCCCAAACCTGTACCATTTTTATTTGTTTTTGTTGAAAAATATGGATCAAAAATTTTCTTTATAATATGCTCATGAATTCCACCAGCGTTATCTTCAACTTCAATAAATATTTTATCATCATTATCATAAGCTTTAATATATATCTTTTTATTTTTAATATTATGCTCAACTAAAGCATCTCTTGAGTTTTTCATTAAGTTTATTAAAACTTGAATAATCTCATTTAGATGTAATTCTACGTATGAATTAACACTATTTTCTACAATTACTTCAATTGAATCTATTTTAAATAATTGAGATAAAAAATCTGTTGATTTTTTAATGATATCTTCTATTAAAACTTTTTGTTTTTTTCGGTTTGGTTTGAAATAATCTCTAAAATCATCTATTGTTTTAGACATATAATCCAACTGTAAAATTATTTGATTTACAACTTCATCCAATACTTCATCAGTTAACTCACCTTCAATCATTTTTGTTAGCGGTAACTTTTGAACTAATATACCAACAGTTTGTAAAGGTTGTCTCCATTGATGAGCTATCATTGATATCATTTCACCCATTGCAGCTGATTTAGATTGTTCAACAAGTAAATTATGCTGTTTTTCTAATCTTTTTTGAGATGAAATATCTTGTCTAATTGCATCATAAGAAATAATTTTACCCATATTATCAAAATTTGGATGAATAGTTGTTTGTACCCAATAAAAATCGCCATTTTTTTTACGATTTTTTATTTCACCTTCCCAAACAAATCCTGAAGTTATAGTTTCCCAAAGATTTTCAAATAATTCTTTAGGCATATCTGGATGTCTAATTATATTATGTGATTGTCCAACTAACTCATGACTTGTGTAACCTGAAATTTTACAAAATGCTGATGATACATTTGTAATAATACCTTGAATATCAGTTCTTGACATAATTACATATTTATCCACAACGCCCATAGATTTGTTTAAAGCTTGTTCAATCTCTTTTATTGTTTTTGAATATGAACTTAAAACACCTGAGAAATTTAACTCAAAATATTTATTTATTTCAGTAATAATTTCATAAGTTCCATGATTTAATTCATAAGCATATTTAACTAATGAATTCTTAAAAGCTGAGCAAATCAAAAATAAATGACTTGTACTTACATCAAATTTTTTTAGGTATTTTATAAAGTCCAGCATTACAGGACAATTATAGTTTTCATGGTTGTTTTTAACTACATCTATATAATTATCTAGTACCCCAAAAGCATATCTTTTAATAAATAATTCTTGCTCAAAATTATAATATTGAATTAATTTTAAAACTTCCTTATCACTAACCCAACTATTAATTATTTTTATTTTATTTGATTCATAATTATTTATTATTTTTTTTAATTCCATATATTTTTACTCAAATATTTGTTATTTGCCGTTATTAGTATAAAAACTACAATCAATTTTACTGCTGTTTTTTACAACCGTTGATGGAATTATATGAGATTTAAACCCATAAGCTTTACAACCATGGGGTTTTGAAGGTTCCCAAGTAACATAATAATATATGCATTTTTGACAAATTATTCTATTATTCATTTGGTTATTTTATCGAAAGAATTTATAATATTAGATAAAATTATTGAGATTAATTATAAAGTAATTATTTGATCTAAGTAGAAAAGTAGATTTAAATATCTACCCTACTTTGTATTGCTTTTGATAGAGATAAAATATCTACATTTTCTAAACTAACTCCAGTTGGAACACCTTGAGCAATTTTTGTAAATCTTAAATCTAAATTTTTTAGTTTGTCTTCTATAAATAGAATGAATGCATCATTTGCTATTGAGGGGGTAATTGCAAATAACACATTTTTTACATCATTTTCATTTATAAAATCAATTAATGAATTAAGCACATCTTGATCTAGCTCTTCAATTACGAAATATTTTCCATCAAACTGTTTTGAGTCTTCTATAATAAAAATATCCTTTGCACTTTGAACAATACATAATTTTGTATTATCCCTCGAATCATCCAAGCAGTACTCACAAATTTCGTGTTCACTCATAGATCCACATTTGATGCATTTTGTAATATTTTTTAAAGCACTCTCAATACTATGGGCAATTTTTATTCCACAATAATTGTCATTCATAACAATATGATAGGCAAGTCTTAAAGCTGATTTTTTACCAATAGTAGGTAAAGATTCAAAGGCTTCAACAAGTTCGTAAAATTTTTCTAATCCTTTATTCATAAGCGGATTATATCTAAGATTTATCATTTTTTAGATAAAATCGCGAGTATTAAATACTAATATTTATTAAGGGGATAGAAAATTGACTGAAATAGACTACTATGAACTATTAGAAATTAGCAAAGATGCTGAAAAAA
>Ga0193961_1000126_pt1 | contig 30047 bp, 32 predicted proteins | sample FB_4_MG_FD_140371 | JGI IMG/M metagenome (GOLD analysis project Ga0193961, IMG submission 140371) | Microbial mat bacterial communities from the Broadkill River, Lewes, Delaware, United States - FB_4_MG | ecosystem: Environmental > Aquatic > Freshwater > River > Microbial mats | place: USA...
AAAGAAAAAGCTATAGAAGCTGTAAGAAAAGATGGAAGAGCTAGTTTTATAAATAGTATTGTAAATAACTATTTTCAAAAATTTCATAGAATTATTTTTAATGAGATGTTTAATAGCTTTTTAGAGTACTTTAATAAACTTCCAGTAACAAAAAATAAACAAATATTTATAGAAAAGATATTAAATAGTTCTCTAAATAAAGATAGTCGCTCAATATCGATACATAAGTTTAGCCAACTGTATAGCCGTGTAATAATAGCTAAAGATAAAAAAAATAAAGAGATATTTAGGATAAAAAACAGAATTAAAGAGTTAAGAGATCAGTTAAATAGTAAACCTGATATTAACTTTGATGAAGATAATGAGATTCTTTATGATATTGAAGATCTGGAAGATGACCTTGAAGAGTTAAAAGAAACTAGTCTTTACCACTTTGATGAACCAATTGGTACACTTAGAGATAATATGCTAGATTCTATGAGAATCTCTAGTTTAGGAGTTTAACAATTTTAAGTTCTGAGTAAACTTTTCCATCTTCTTCAAAAATTTCTAGTTTTGTATCTATAGGAGTTTTTCTCTTTAAAAGACTACCTTGAACAGAGTGTAGAACATGTGTAAATTTTTCAAACAATGGTACTACAATATATTCAATATGAGCATTTGCGATGGTTTCAGCTAGAATCTCTATGATACAGTAATATACAGTTTTATTTATTGACCTTTGAACTAGATAGTCATGCATTATGTCTATATTTCTCTCCAAGATTTCACGTTCTTCCTGAGATAGGGTTTTTGATTCATGAGCTCTTTTAATATTGTGTTCTATCTCGTCTTCAACATTGTGATTTTCTTTTTCAATTAATTCACTTAAGTTTTTACAATACTTTTTAAGTTGGTTGTACAGTTCATCACTATCTAATCTTTTTGTATCTGCATGGTATTTGTATCGGTTTCCTCTTAAGTTTTCATCACTCAAAGATTTTATAATTTGGATTGCTATGTTTAAGTAAACATATTTGTCCTCTTTGTTGTTGTCAAATTCAATACTAGTGTGAGATATTATAGGTTTAGGTCCTGCATATTTTAGTTGCATCTCTTTTCCTTTTTTTAAACGTTAAATCTAAAGTGCATTATATCACCATCTTGCACTATATATTCTTTTCCCTCAAGTCTCATTTTACCTGCTTCTTTAGCTTTTTGTTCTCCACCACACTCTATATAGTCCTCATACGAGATAACTTCTGCACGAATAAACCCTTTTTCAAAGTCATTGTGAATTGCAGCTGCTGCGCGTGGTGCAGTAGAATTTTTTCTAATTGTCCAAGCACGAACCTCTTTAACACCAGCAGTGAAGTAACTCATAAGACCAAGTTTGTCAAAACCTTTATGGATGATCTGCTCAAGTCCTGATTCTTCAACACCAAGTTCATCTAAAAACTCTTTTGCTTCATCATCATCAAGACCAACAAGTTCTTCTTCAACCTTTGCACATAATTTAATTAATTCACAATTATTCTTATCTGCATGCTCTTTTAATGATATTACGTATTTATTGTCTTCAAGAAGTCCGTCTTCATCAGTGTTAGCACCATACATAATCTCTTTATTTGTTAAAAGTCTTACTTCATGGTTTAATAGTTTATATTCATCAGTATCAGCTTTATCGAAGTTACGTGCTAAGTTTCCTTCACCCAAAAACTCTAGTAGTTCTTCTGCTATATCTAATGTACTTTTAGCACTCTTATCCGCTTTTGCTTGTTTTTTTAGCCTATCAATACGGTTAGAAAGTACCTCAATATCAGCTAAAACAAGCTCTCCTTCAATTATCTCAACATCACGTAGGGGATCAATACTTCCTTCATTATGAACAATATTTTCATCTTCAAAACATCTTACTATCTGCAGGATTACTTCTGTTTCACGAATATTTGATAAAAATTTATTTCCTAAACCTTCACCTTTAGATGCACCCTTTACAAGACCTGCGATATCAACAAAGTCTAATGTGGAGTATTGAATACGTTCAGGATTAACTATTTTTGCTAATTCTGTTAACCTAGAGTCTGGCACTGGAACAATTGCTTTATTTGGTTCAATTGTACAAAAAGGGTAGTTTGCAGCTTCTGCATTTTGTGCTTTTGTTAGTGCATTGAAAGTTGTTGATTTGCCTACATTTGGAAGTCCTACAAGACCTATGCTTAATCCCATCTATTCTCCGTTTCTTTTTAGTGTGTGAAACTAAACTACACTATTAATTAGTATCAAGTTTTAGCAGTATAGTCACACTGATAATAATTATTTGAATTATACTAGAAAAAACTTATAATCTACAAAAAAGATAGAGAATTAAGCTGATAGATATAGATAATGATATAATAAAAATCTCGATTTAAAAAGGTTAAATGTATGAGAATTGATGATAAACTTATTTATGAATATTCAAAATCACTAAACATTTTATATGTTGAAAGTGATGAACAGACACGATTAGATGTTGCTCCATATCTATCTGAATTTTTCAAGCAAGTAGATAATGCTTTTGATGGCGAAAAGGCATTAGAAAAATATAAGTCATACCAAAACAAAACAGGTAAGACATATGATATTGTTATTGCCAATATAGAGCTTCCTTTACTTGATGGTTTGGAACTTGGGTGGAAAATAACAAAGATTAATCCTTGGCAAGATATTATTTTTACAAGTTCATATAATGAAGCTATTAAGTTAAAGAAAGCAATTCAGATGGGAGCAAGAGGATTCTTAGATAAGCCTGTCTCTTATGAACATTTAAGAGGGATTGTATTTAAAATATCTAAATCAGTTTATGATACAAAATTTGCAGAGCAATACTATCAAAATATAGAAGCTATAAATATTGAATTAGAAAATAAAAATAAAGAGCTACAAAAAATGAATAAAGTTTTTGAAGCAATGTTAAGTAATAGAGTTAAAAAAGAGCAACTAAATTACAAAAGTGAAACTGTAAATGATGAAAACAATGACCTTTTTAAGAATGAAATTAAAAATTTAGTAAATATTGACTTAGATGAGCTTTTAGAGACTCAAGAAGAGATAGACCTGAATATATCAAAATGTAAAATTAATCCTAACAATGAAAATATATCATTATTGGCTCAGAAGTTTAAGCATTATGGAGATATTTTGTCATCATATACTTTTTTTAATGATGTGAGTAAAGCTTTCGAATTTCTTTATATAACTATGGACTCCGAACCTCTATCATCTGATCAAAAAAATGTAGAGCATATATTTATATTTTTAGAAAGTTTTATGTATGTTCTAAGTAAATGGCAAAGTGCATTAGTAAGGTTGTCTCCAAGAGTAATTCAACACTTTGATGCCTCTATAGTAAGTGAGCTAGATATGATATGCAAAAGGTGGAACCAAGAAAGTATAGATGATGGTGAATATGATTTTTTTAAATAAATTTATTTTAATTTTGAGATTTGATTGTTAAATTCATTAAGCAATGAATTAATACCATCAATATCAAAAGAGTCAATATATTCTAATAAAGTATTTGAATAGTTAATCATGCCATCAGAATTATGTTTTTTTGATAGTTTTAGTATTAGGTTTGAAAAATCTTCTATACTCTTCATATTATTGGTAACTCTAGCATTATTATATGATGATTCTACTTCATCCATATAATTGATTAAGAAATCTATATTATTATAATATTGTTTATTTTCAGGGTTGAAACCTTGATCGTTAAGTGTAGTTGAGTCTGTATATTTTATATATTTTGAGATCATTTTATAAAGTTCTGCTTTTGAAACAGGTTTTCTAAGATAGCCACTAAACTTTTCACCTTCAAGTTTATCTAGTTCATCTTGCATTATTGAAGCAGTTAATGCAATTATTGGTGTAGTTGAGAATTTTCTTATTTCTTTTGTAGCAGTATACCCATTCATTTCAGGCATTCTTATGTCCATAAAGATTAGATCTGGTTTTTTCTCTTTTGCAAGTTTTATAGCTTCAATACCATTTGAAGCTTCAAAAATAGTAATATGGCTCGAGTTTATACTTTCTTTAATAAGTTCTCTATTCTCGACAACATCATCAACTACCATCAGCGTAGCATTTTTAAATACTAGATTTTTATAGTCTATTTTTTCTTCATATATATTTTCATCTTCAGTTATGGATGCAATGTCTATATTGTTTATTTTTAAAATAAATTTTGAGCCTTTTCCAAGTTTACTTTCTACCTCTAAGGACCCATCCATAATACTTGCTAGCTTTTTACTTATTGCTAAACCAAGTCCTGTACCACCATATTTTTTTATATCTTGGTTCTCAGTTTGTTCAAATATATTAAATATATTTTCCTGGTCTTTTTTATCAATACCTATTCCACTGTCTTCAACTACAATGAGTATATTTATTTTACTATTATGTTCAAAAACTTCTATAACATTTAAATTTACTTTTATATATCCATGATCCGTAAACTTTATAGCGTTACCTATAAGGTTAATGAGTATCTCTTTTAATCTATGAGAATCAATAATTAGTGATTTTGGTGTATTTGGATCAATATTTAGTTCAAGTGAAAGAGCTTTTTGTTCTGCTTTTAATCTAAACAGGTCGAGAGTCTCTTCAAAAAGTTTTTTAATATTTACTTGAGAATTTACTATCTGCATTTTTCCAGATTCTATTTTTGAAAGATCTAGAATATCATTTATTAGGTATAAAAGAGTTTGCCCTGAAGTTTTAATAGTATTAACGTAAGATTTGAGTCTTTTATCATCTATAGACTCATCAAGTAACTCCGTAAAACCTAAAATTGCATTCATTGGAGTTCTTATTTCATGTGACATGTTTGATAAAAAATCAGACTTTGCTTTATTGGCTGCGTTTGCATTTTCAGTAGCTATTTTTAATTTTTTATTAGCTTCAACTAAGTCTTTTTGAGCTAGTTTTCTTTTATGAACTTCTTTTGATAGTCTTCTATTCCAATAAAATGTTCCTAGTATAAAAAACACAAATAAAGAAGTTATCTGCCAAAGTAGGGTGTAGTCAATTGATTTTTCATATTTTACTTTTGACCACTTGTTGTATATCTCATTTTTCTTTTCTTCGGTTATTGAATCAAGAACTTTATTTATTATATCTATACCTGTTTTATCCCAATCATTTCTAAGAGCAACTGAAAAACCAAATTTATATTCACTAAGTCCAGATATTTTTAGATCTGAATATCCTTTTTGTTGAATATATAAACTTGCTACAGGAAGCATCTCTATAAATGCATAAGCGTCACCATTTACAACTTTATTCATGGCTTCTGTAACATTTTTAACCTCTATTACGTGAATTTCTTTGTGTTCCTCTTTTACTAAGTTAGTAATGTAATAATCTTTTACTAAAGCAACTTTTTGACCATATAGGTCTTTTATGTTTGTAACTATGTCAACATCATGTTTTGTAATAAACACTTGCGGTAAATTTATATAAGGATTTGAAAAATTAACTACTTTTTCTCTTGAGTTAGTTTTTGCTATACATGTGTAAAGGTCTGCTTCTCTGTTATTTATTTTTTTTACACTTTGAGCCCATGTATTTGTAGGGACTAGCACAAAGTGTATCCCTGTTTGTTCTTCTATATAGTCTATATAACTACTCGATATTCCTGAAAAGCTTTTAGTTTTGTTGGAGAAATATTCTATTGGCTCCCAATTATTGTCTATTACATATCTTATTACAGGGTGTTTTTTGATCCACCTTTCTTCTTTTTTCGAAAAATGTATTTTGTTTGAGTTTAACTCTTTTTGCCAGATAGCCTTTATTTTTTGATGTTCATGTTTATCTATACTGTTTATAGCTTTTTGAATAATATTAAATAAAAACTTTTTATCTTTATTTATAGCTATACTCAAAGATGTTTTAAAGTCTTTGAATTTGTTTACTATTTTTAAATCGTTTAATAGGTTTTTATTTATTATATATGTAGCTACTGCTAAGTTTCCAACATATGCATCAGCTTTTTTAAAAGATACAGCTTCTATTGAAGCTTCATTTGAATCTGTTAAGTAAAGTTTTATATTGGGGTAGTGCTTTTGAAGCCATTCATGTACATATGAATCTCTATTAATAGATACAGTTTTATTTGTAAGATCATCTATACTTTTAATTTCATTATTGCTAGAATGAGTGATTATAGCAATGGGTACACTAAGGTATGGAGATGTAAAGTTAAAGTATATTTGTCTCTCTTTTGTTTTAACTGCACATGTAAGTCCATCAAGTTTTTTTGTTTTTGCGAGTTTAAGTGTTTTGTTCCATACGTTAGCTTTAACATTAAAATTTAAACCTGTTTTCTTTGATATCAGTTTTAAATATTCAGATGCAAGTCCTGTATGTTTATTGTTGTCTACAAAATCAAAAGGTGGCCAGTTATAATCAGCTCCAAGTGTTACATTTGGATTGTTCTTAATCCAAGTTTTTTCTTCTTCTGTCAATAAAAGTTGTGAAGAAAATAAAGCTTGTGCAAAAATAAAAAGTAAAAATAAATATCTACTAGCCACCATTTTACAGATTTACAATTTTTTTAAATTCTTCTAAATTTTCTTCAAAAAGTTTAACAAGATATGGATCAAATTGAGTACCTTTGTGATCTATAATATATTTTGCTGCTTCTTCAAAAGACCAAGAATCTTTATATACACGTTTATGAGTTAAAGCATCTAACACATCGGCAAGAGCTACTATTCTTCCAAACACATGAATATCTTCACCCTTAAGACCTTGTGGATAACCACTTCCATTCCACTTTTCATGGTGTTGGTTTGCAATAATGTCTGCTGTTTTGATTAACTCACGAGAACTATGTTTTAGTGCGTTATGTGCATTAGTAGTATGAGACTTCATGATCTCAAACTCCTCCTGTGTTAACCTACCTGGTTTCTGCAATATTTCAGCTGGTATAGTTATTTTCCCTATATCATGGAGTGGTGATGCATCATATAAAAGATTTGCATCATCGAGAGTTAAACTTTCGTGAAGCTCAGCTAAAAGTTTTGAGTATGTAGAGACTCTTTTAATGTGTTTGCCAGTTTCATCGCAAGTAGACTCCATAAGCTCTGTTAACAGGTATATAATCTCTTTTTGACTAGCTTCAAGCTCAGATAGTAGTCTGTTCTCATTTTCTTTTATTTTTATATTTAAGTTGAGATTATTTTGTTGTAAGATTTTTCTAGATTTATAAAGTTCTAGATGAGTAGAAACGCGTGATAGTAGCTCTAAGGGATGAAAAGGTTTTGTTATATAGTCAACACCACCAAATTCAAATCCCTTAGCTAGCGAGTCTACATCTGTTTTAGCAGTGACAAAAATAACTGGTATATCTTTAGTCCTGTGGTTTTCTTTTAGTTTTTGTATAACATCAAACCCACTTAGTTCAGGCATCATAATGTCTAATAGTATTAGATCAAAATCTTTCTGACTTACTATTTCTAATGCTTGCTTACCACTAGTTGCAAAAGAGAAATTGTAGTTATTTTCTCTTAAAATATTCATAGCAACTTTTATGTTTTCAGATACATCATCTACTATTAGCAAGTTATAAGATAAGTCCATAAAAAACCTTAATTTTAATTAAAACAAATATACTAGTATTCTAGCATATTTTATATAAAAGATTTTTTTATTTTATAGATTTTAAAAAACTGCTGACAAGCCTTACACCAGCACCCGTTCCACCATATACATTACAGTCCCATGGTGCTTCTGTATATGCTGAACCTGCAATATCAAAGTGAAGCCACTTGTCTTTATTTTCATCTTTTATAAAGTTGTCTAGGTATAGTCCTGCTGTTATAGCTCCACCATACGGTTTTGAACCTACATTTGATATATCTGCAATCTCACTTTTTAAAAGTTTTTTTAGATGTTTGTTAAATGGAAGTGAACCGACTAGTTCTCCGGAATTGTTCGCAGCTTCAAAGAAATTATGTTTGAGTGAATTTGAATGTCCCATTATTCCTGTTGTATATTGACCTAAAGCTACCATACACGCACCTGTAAGAGTTGCAAAGTCAAACAAGTAATCGGCCTGAACTTTATCTTGTGCATAGTCAAGAACATCGCAAAGTACTAAACGACCTTCTGCATCTGTATTTCTAACTTCTACCGTTTTTCCATTCCTTGTTTTAAGAACATCATCAGGTTTATAAGCATCACCACCTATCATATTTTCAACTGCACCTATAAATGCATGAACTTCTATATCTAGTTTTAATTCACTTGCGGCTTTAATCATACCAAGAACTGCACATGCACCAGCTTTATCCATTTTCATAGTAACCATACTTGTAGATGGTTTTAAACTAAGTCCACCACTGTCATATGTTAAGCCTTTTCCAACTAGTGTTACTACCTTTTTAGCTTTTTTCTTTGGTTTGTATGTTAAGTGGATCAGTTTGCTATCATGTCTAGATGCACGACCAACTGCAAGCATAGCTTCCATTTTTTGCTTTTTTAGTTTATCTTCACCAAGTATTTCACATTTTAAATCATTCTCTTTAGCTAAGTCTTTAGAAAGTTCAGCAAAAGTTGGTGGGTTAAGGTCTTCTGGTATTGTGTTCACTATATCACGTGTAAAAGATGTTGCATCAGCTATAATTATGGCTTCTTCAAAAGCACTTTGAAGTTTTTTAACATCTTTACATGCTAAATAAATATTTTTTAGAGTATATTTTTTTGGTTCAGATTTATATTTATTAAACTCATATCCACCAAGAACAATCCCCTCAATAATTGCTTGTATATTTTCTTCATCTACATTAAAACCTGCACAACTGTAGTTAGATGATTTTAAGGCTTTTATAGCGATACTTGTCGAACTCCTAATATCATCATTAGAGAGACTATCAACTCCACATACAAGAATTTCTTTTTCATGTAAAAAACATGTTGAATCTTGTTCTGCATTAAATCCAGCAAGGTCTAATAGTTTTTTTTGTTTATGATCTTTTAGTTTGTCTTTTGTTAAAAAAGAAACAGTTATATCTGCGTTTATTTTATTGTTTTTTGAACTATTTGATGTTAGTTTGATGTTCATATTAATCCATTTAATTTTTTATGTATCATATCAAAAAAAAATAAATTATTACTATTTAGCTATAATTTTCGTATGAGAAAAAAAAAGGTTTTAATACTAGAGGTTAATGATAAAAATTTCAAATCTTTAGAGTCTGTTTTACAAAAAGAGGGGTTTGATTCTATACAGTATAAAGAAGATGTGTATGGCTCAAAAATAGATATAGACACTTTAGATGTTGTTTTAGTAAATACTCATATAGAATATTTAAGTATTGAGAATGTTCAAAAAAGAATAAATTCAGATAGCGAATTAAAAGTGCCACTAATCTACTTAGATAATTCAAAAGAAGTTGATAAAGAGCTCTTAAAAAGATGTTACGATAATGGAGCAAGTGATTTTATAAAAAGACCTTTTGGTGCAAAAGAGATAATTGCAAGGATAAAGTACCATACTGAAAATATCTATAAACTGCGTGAGTATAAGCTAAGGTTAGATAAATTGGCACACCTTGCTACAGTAGACCAAATGTCAAAATTAACTTCTAGAATGCATATGCAGGCTATTTTAAAAAATCAGCTAAATGTATTTAACGAAACAAAAAGCCCAACTTCAGTTTTATATATATGCTTAGTAAGTGTTGATAAAGTTGTTAATACTTTTGGATTTGAATATGGTGAGAAACTTATACAGTTTTTTTCAAAAAAACTCAAAGAGTTACTTAAAAACTGTGATGCATTGTCAAGATGGAATGGTTCAAACTTTATGGTTTTATTTTCAGATACAGATGAGAAAAAGGCTCAAGTAATAGCAAGGAAATTAAACTCTTCTCTATCATCTACTGAAATAATGAAAGATACAAAACCGATAGTTGCATTTGGAATAACTGAATTTATAGAAGATGATTCTATTGAAGAGATAGAGCAAAGGGCAATATATGCCCTAAAAGAAGCTAAGAAAAAAGAGTATGGAAAAATCTCTGTTTGTTAGTCAAAGTGGAGAATTTCTTTAGCTTGGATCATATCTTTATCTCCACGACCAGATAGATTTATAATGATAAGTTTATCTTTGATATTGTCCATTTTTTTAAGGTATGCTACCGCATGTGCACTCTCAAATGCAGGAATTATTCCCTCTTTTTGACTTAGCCATACAAAAGCATCCATAGCTTCTTTATCTGTTGCATGATCATAAGTAACAGACTTATTGTCTTTATGGAAAGCATGTTCTGGACCAATACCTGGATAATCAAGTCCAGCACTGATTGAGTGAGCTTCTAGAATCTGTCCATCATCATCTTGTAGTAGATAGCTCATTTGACCATGTAGCACACCTGGACGTCCTTTATTTAAAGAACAACCATGTTTATCTGTTTCTATCCCATGACCCCCAGCTTCAATACCTATACACTCAACGTCATCATCTTCTAAAAAGTGTTGAAACATACCAATGGCATTACTCCCTCCACCTATACATGCTATGACATGATCTGGTAGTCTGTTTTCTTTTTCAAGTATTTGAGCTCTTGCTTCATATCCTATGATTGCTTGAAAGTCACGAACCATTAGTGGGTAAGGGTGTGGACCTGCAACTGTACCTATTATATAAAAAGTATCACGTGCATTTGTTACCCAGTGGCGTATAGCATCGTTCATTGCATCTTTTAGTGTACGGCTTCCACTTGTAACGGCGTTTACTTTAGCACCAAGTAGTTTCATTCGAAAAACATTTAGTTCTTGACGTTGAACATCTTTCTCACCCATAAATATTTCACACTCGAGGTCTAAAAGTGCACATATAGTGGCAGTTGCTACACCATGTTGCCCAGCACCTGTTTCAGCTATGATCTTTTTATATCCAAGGCGTTTTGCCATGATCCCCTGAGCGATTACATTGTTTACTTTATGTGCACCTGTATGATTAAGGTCTTCTCTTTTTAAGTAAACTTTTGCACCAACTTCATCAGATATATTTTTAGCATAGTAAAGTGGGCTAGGACGACCAACATAATCTTTTAGATAGTAGTGTACCTCTTTCCAGAAATCTTCATCAAACCTTATTGACTTGTATTCTTCTTCTAGTTTTAAAAGTGCTGGCATCAAAGTTTCAGGCACATATCTACCACCATGTATATCAAAATGACCATTTAGATCTGGATCATATTTTGAAGCTTTTGGTATATACATTAATCAACCTCTAAAACTGTATAAACATCAGTTTTCTTCTCTAAATTTTTTATCCCATCAAGAAAGCTAAGTCCTAATATAAAACAAGCCTCTACACATGTTGCACCAGTTTGATTTACAAGTGTAGCTGCAGCATTTGCAGTACCACCAGTAGCTATTAAGTCATCGATTAGAAGAACTCTTGCATTGTCAACACCTCTGAATGCATCTATGTGTACTTCGATCTCATCTAAACCGTATTCTAGTGCGTACTTTTCACCAATAGTAGTATATGGAAGTTTCCCTTTTTTTCTGATCGGCACAAAACCAATATTAAGCATTTGTGCAAGTGCTGCACCAAAGATAAATCCACGAGCATCAATACCTGCAACATAATCTAAACCATAGCTTTCATACCTCTTTTTTAAATGCTTCATTAAAATGCCATAAGCCTCTTTGTTGTTTAAAAGCGTAGTTATGTCTTTAAATACAATTCCCTCTTTAGGAAAGTCTTTTATATCTCTTATAGAGTTTTCAACTATCTGTTTTTCATCTGAGCTTAATGTCATATTTGTCTCCTATAGTAATGCATCTATTCTATTTTCTAATGCTTTTATTTTTCCATTTAGTCTATCAGTTTCTTGTCTGTGCTTTGAGTTTCTAGATTTTAAAACTTTTAACTCATTTCTTAGTTTTGAGAGCTCTTCGCTTAAAATATCTACATTTCCAAGAGCACGTTGAAGTTGGATCTGATATTTTCTTATCAATATTTCAGCTTCTTGAAGTGTTAGCTTCATTAAGTCATTGCTTCTTTGTTCTTTACTTGTGATACTTTTAAAGTAAAACATTTTCACAAAAAGATAAATTGAAAGTATAGATAAAATTGAAAGTAATGACCATTCCCAAAACATTGTATTTTCCTTTAGTTTATCTCTATTTTTTCAACGCGTCCGCAGTGTCTACCACCATCAAAACTACCTGCAATCCAAGCATCAAGTATTGATTCTGCTACACCTTTACCAACTATACGTTCACCAAAACATAATACATTGGCATCATTGTGACCACGTGCAACTGTCGCTGTATAAGCATCGTGACAAAGAGCTGCGCGGATACCTTCATGACGATTTGCTGCCATACTCATACCTATACCACTTCCACAGATCAAAATCCCCTGTGCATCAGAATCTTCTAATACACTTAGAGATAGCTTGTGCGCATAGTCTGGATAATCAACTCTGTCTTTATTAAACGGACCAAGGTCTATAACTTCATGACCTTTTTGCTTTAAAAGCTCTACTGTATAGTCTTTTAACTCTATTCCGGCATGATCTGTTGCTATATAAAATTTCATTGTGTCTCCTAAGTTAGTAATAGTTGCAAAATAGTTTGCACTGGTAGTAGTAAAACATAATCTTTTATAGGTGTCATTAATACAATCAAGACTATTATAATACCATAACGTTCATTTTTATAAAAAAATTCAGCTACACCTTTTATTTTGTGCTTTAGTGATAGGTGCATTAAAAAATGAGCTCCATCAAATTGTGGTATTGGCAGTAAATTAAATACTGCTAAAACAATGTTTATTATTAGTAGGTTCCAAACAAAAAGATATGTAAACAGATATATTAAACCATCTGATGTAGTTGGTTTACTCATAGCTAAAATAACTATAGATGCTATTACACCTAATGTAAAATTATATACTATTCCCGCTAAGTCTACTTGCATAGCTCCATTGTAACCTGCATTTCTAATAACTGTAGCTGTATTTATTGGGACTGGTTTTGCCCAACCAAATAAAAAACCACTCTCACCACCTAAAAGGATTGGTAAAAAGTACATTGTTGCAGGAACTAAAATAGTACCTACTAAATCAACATGAATAATGGGATTTATACTTAGTCTTCCAGCATTTTTTGCTGTGTTGTCACCATACTTGTATGCAACCCAGCCATGCATGATTTCATGACCAATAATAGCTACAGCAAGTGCTAATACAGCAGTTATAATCTTTAGTAGATCAATAGATTCCATGATCTGCTTTATCTTGAGCTTTTCTCTCAGTGATAGCTTTGTTTAAGTGAATAGGTTGTTCTAGATCAGTTGGTGTTTTTCCAATCCTATCCCATCTAATCTCCCAATTCTCATCTAAAGAAAAGTATATAAACCAAGGAGTACCTTCAATGTTTTCATATGGAACTGTACCCCAAAAACGGCTATCATTTGAGTGGTCTCTGTTGTCACCCATCATAAAGTATTCACCATCTGGTACTTTTATAGGACCAACATTAAAAAGTGGTGCAATTCTTGTGTCTCCATTGTTCTGTATTTTTTCATCATGATGTATACCTGGGTGGTCTTTTTTATATGGGTTTTTAACCCATAATTTATCGGAGATTAATGCTACTTCATACCCTTGATAGTTCTCTTTAATCCACTCATTACCTTCATGAAAATGTATAAATAGATCTTTATTCATAACAAACAGTTCATCATTTGGAAGGGCTACACATCTTTTTACAAAGTGAGTTTTTGGGTTATGAGGATATCTAAAAATTACAACATCACCACGTTTTGGTGTATCTCCATCTACAAGCTTTAGATCATCACTCCAAGGCATAATAGACATCTCTAAAAAAGGGATATGTGGCATAGGTATACCGTATGCAAACTTTTTACCAAATAGGTGATCACCTATTAAAAGTGAGTCTTTCATACTACCACTTGGGATCCTAAAAGCTTGTGCTATAAAAAATATAATAAATAAAACAATTATTACTGTCCCTGTCCATGAGTTTGAAAATCTATAAGCTTTACCTAAAAATTCTTTCATTAAGACTCTTTTGTTTCTTGTAATTTTTTAGCATTTATCTTCGCGGATTTAAGTGTGTTGCTAAGCAGCATTGCAATTGTCATTGGTCCAACTCCACCTGGACTTGGTGTTATGTAAGAACTTTTTTTACTTACATTTTCAAAGTCTACATCGCCTACTAGTTTTCCCTCTTTTGTTCTGCTAACACCTATGTCTATGATCACTACATCATCCTTAACCATATCTTCCGTTATAAGGTTTATGACACCAACACCACATAAAACAATATCCGCGTCTATAGTGTGTTTTTTAAGATCATCTGTAAAAATATGACATATTTCAACCGTAGCATCTGCATTTAATAGTAGAGCTGCCATAGGTTTACCAACGATATTTGAAGCTCCAACTACTACACAGTTTTTACCCTTTACATCTATGTCGTACTCTTTTAAAAGCTCCATAACACCAAGTGGTGTACATGGTACGAAACCATCTAGATTTGTTACAAGGCGACCAACATTATACGGGTGAAAACCATCTACATCTTTAGCAGGATCTACTAGTTCTAAAAGTTTTGTAGTATCTATGTGTTCAGGTAGTGGAAGCTGAATTAATATACCATCAACATTTGAATCATTGTTTAACATAACTATAGTTTTTTCAATAGCTTCTTGTGAAATAGTCTCAGGCATATCATGAGTAATGGAATAAAAACCAACTCTATCACAAGCTTTCTTTTTCATATTTACATATGCTGCACTTGCCGGGTCTTGACCAACTAGTACTACCGCTAGACCAGGTGTACAACCACACGTTTGTTTAAGTTGTTGAACATCTTGTTCTACTTGTTGTTCTATTTTTTTTGAAAGCTTTCTACCATCTAAAAGTTGCATTTAAACCTCATAAATAATTTTTTGGATATTATATCGTTTTAATATTAACTGGAGTTTTTATGAGATACACATTAGTGCTTTTTTTGCCATTATATTTATGTGCGAAAAGCTCTTTTATTACACCACTTGAATATTCTTCATCGCTCTATAAAAACCCTAGAGGTATAGGTTGTTATCACTGTCATGGAGAAAATGGGGAGGGCAGGTTAGTAGCACAATACACTCATGAAAAACAAAAAAAAAGCTTTGGTGGTCCAAAGATTAATTCACTTAATTATGAAGAGTTTAAAAATGCTTTAAATACTCCAAAAAAAGGTATGCCAAGGTATTATCTAACAATAGATGAAATCAAAGCTTTATTTTTTTACTTACAACAAAAAAAGGTTGAAAATGAAAATTGATTTTAAAGATGCATTAATGCTATCGACACACAATGAAAAACATCTTTTAAAAATACCATCATTAGATGCTCAATGTATTATGTTAAATTTAGAGGATGGAGTTAGTAAAGAGGAAAAACCAATAGCACTAAAGCTTTGTGCTGAGTATTTGGAAAAATATAAAGATATTGAAAAGATGTTTGTAGTTCGAGTTAATGCTCTTGATGAGGGTGGAGTGGATGAGATCAAATATCTAAATACTTACAAGCCTGATGCTATAAGAGTTCCAAAAATACAAACACTTGCTGATATAAAAATGTTAACTCAGTTAATAGATGATGATATTGAAATTCACATCTCAATAGAGAGTGCTTCAGCATGGAATAACTTAAACTTACTTAGAGTAGATAAAAGAGTTACTACTTTTTATATCGGAGTATTAGATCTTTTTGCTGATTTAGGTTTGTCTCAATCAATTATAGATATAAATAATCCAACTATGACTTACATGCTTAGTCATTTTTTGATCACGTGTAAATCAATAGGTGTTAAACCTGTGTCGTTTGTATATCAGGATTATAAAAACTTAGAACAGTTTACTCAATGGTTAGAACTTGAAAAAATGATGGGGTTTAATGCAAAAGGGTGTATATCTCCTAAGCAATCTCAAATTTCTCAAAAGATATTTGGTCATAGTGACTCAGAGATCAGAAAAGCTCAAAAAATTGTAGAGCTTTTTGAAGCAAATGAAGCAAAAGGGATAACAGGTTTTGTAGATGATAAATTTGGCTTTATAGATGAACCTATTTATAAGGGAGCCAAAGTTATTTTAGACAGTTTTAAAAGTCAAAAGATGTAATGAACCTGAAATATTTTTCATCTAGTTTATTATCTTCATAGTCCTTGTACTCATACCGTACATATAGTTTTGCAAAATAGTTTGTAATATGTTTAATATGTCCATAGTAAGACTTATATTCGCTAGATTCAGATTTTACATCTGCCAACCAAATAGAAAACTCAGTATTGTGCTTGTCTATCAATTCAAAAAACAGGTCAGCTTTTAGCATCCATGTTTCTGGTTTGTCTGCGCCCCTTCCATTTGTAATCATAGAAGAAGTGTATATTTTTGATAGTCCTCCATAAGCTATAGCTTTATCTTCTCCATTATTTTTTGTATAGTTTATTGTCATATCAAGATGATCTATAAATATACCAGTTCTCATTCCAATTAGATTTACATCTTGATTATCGTATGTCTTTATATTTTGAAATCCTACACAAAATAATATGTTGTCACTGGTAAGAGTGTCTTTGTAGTCAACTTGTAAAAAACTACTATCATAAAGGCTTGGGGCATTGTAATAGTATATATGTACATCGAGTGGATCTATTGGGTGGTGTTTAAACCCAAACATAGCTATACCATTGTCAATTTCCCCTGCCAAACTTTGTTTAGTATACTTATCTGATGTATATTTTCTAACTTTATTTATGTAGTTTAATTGTATAGAAGATTTAAAAATGTTGTTTATTACAAGTGAAGCACCTTGATAACTCCACGGGACAATTCTTGCTGAAGAGCTATTAATAAGAGGGGTATTTAAGAGAAAATTTCCAACTTTAAATAAAGTATTTTTTGTATTATAAGCTAAATAGGACTCAGAAATAGCAGTTAGAGCTTTTGCATTTTTATCGTTATTAAAAAGGTTTGTCAAATTTTTATGTTTATTATTAAATACAGGTGAAGAGTTGTGAAAACCAAGTGTTCCAAACAGTTTATTTGAACTATCTGTAGTAAACTTAAGGTCACCACCTATGGCACTTGCTGTTGCATCTTTTGTAGGATCTTTCTTATCTATATTGTAGTGATAAAACATTAAACTACCAGTAGTCCCAGAATTCTTAAAAATAGATTCTAAAGTATCTCCAATAAGCATATAAGGTAAAAGTAATATTAATAAATATTTCATAAAAGCCCTTTTATATAACAATCATCATCCAAGCTGTACCTATGGTTAAAAATACAAATGTATTAACAAATGTAATTATACCGCCAATTTTATAGATCTCTTTTGCTAGAATATATCCGCTACCTGAATAGATTACGTTTGCAGATGATCCCTGTGGTGTTATAATTGCATTAAAGTTAGTTGCAAAAAGTAGAATTAGCGCCATCATCTCTGGTGGAACTCCTGCATTTATTCCAACTCCTAAAAATACTGAAAAAAGTGCTAGCATATGTGCTGTTTGTGATACAAATAGGTAGTGAATTAAAACATATGACACTGTAAGTCCAACATAAACTAAGGGCCAAGAGTAACCTTCAATAAAAGTAGAAATACCACCACCAAGCCAGTCCATAAATCCAAACTTGTCAAGGTGTACACTCATTGCATACAAAATTGCAAACCAGATTAAAGTTCCAAGGGCATTTCCTTCATTTTTTAGATCATCTGCAGTGAAGATATTACTAAGCATAAGGACGGCTAGTCCTAAAAGTGCTATTGCTGTTTTGTCAAGACCTAAATTGCCAGACATGATCCACAAAAAAACCATTACAATAAATGTAGTAGCCATAATCAATTCATTTTTACTAAATTTTCCCATTGTATTTAATGCATCTTGTGCTATTTGAGGTGCATCAGGTGTGTATTTTATTTCAGGTGGATATATTTTATATAAGACCCAGGGAACTAAAAAAAATAGTATGATTACCGGTAGTGAAGCAGCTAAGGTCCAAGAGCCGTATGTGATATCTATTCCATATTCAGCAGCCATTTTTGCACCAGCTGGATTAGCTGCCATAGCTGTAAGCCACAAGGTAGATGAAAGTGTAAGTCCAGCCATTGATGACATCATCAAAAAAGAACCTAGTTTTTTTCTAGTCCCATCAGCTACATTTGATCCACTATCACTCGCTAATGCATTAACTATTGGAAAAAGTACACCTGAACGGGCAGTATTACTTGGAAAAGCGGGAGATATAAACATGTCAGCAGCTATAATTGAGTATGAAAGCCCAAGTGAGCTTTTGCCAAACTTTCTAATAATTAAAAAAGCTATCCTTTTTCCAAGACCTGATTTTATAACTCCACGTGCTATTAAAAAAGCAACTATGATCAGCAGTATAAAACTCTCACCAAATCCACTATAAGCTTGTGAAGCAGTCATTGTACCTGTTAAAACTGTTATTGCTGAAGCGATAATAGCTGAAGTAAGAATTGGCATAGCATTTATAATAACTGCTATGATCGCAGATATGAATATTGCAAAAAGTCCCCATGCCTGATCAGATAAACCATCAGGAGTTGGTAAAAACCATATTATTAATCCAATAAAAAACACTGCTGTTTGCATATAGTGTTTATGCTTTGTTTTTTGAGGGTGATTTGACATATATCTCCTTACTTTTTACCTATTTGTCAGTATCTAGTTAAATTATAAAAAACATTATATCTTATTAATGTTTTTTCACTAGGTCTTGGGTATCTACTATAAGCATATTCTATAGTTTCTTTAGTTGTTTGATCTAGTATGTAGTAGTTACTATTTTGTAAAAATTTAAAGTCAGTCATATCTCCATTTGGATGTAAATAAAATTCTATAACATTTACTCTATTAACATTAAGGTCATGTGGAATATTTACTCTTGCTACTCGATTTAAAACTTGTTGAGTTATACGTCTCATAATCTCTTGATTGTCTAGTATGTATTTTTGCTGACCAGGACTTAGTTTACCAAACTCTTCACCATATAGTTCTTTTATATTGTTTGCAATACTACTTCCAACTTTAGTTTTTTTATCTTCTTGTTTTTTTTCTTGATCTGAATGATCCTCTGCTAGTAGTGCATATAGTGGATTATTCTTTTTTTCTTCCTTTTTTTCAGTGATTTCTACATCTTTATCATTTAACGGTATGTATGATTTAATATCTGGAAGTGGTTTAATTTTTTCTATGATTTTTTCAATCTTTTTTGTTTCTTTTATTTTTGGCCTATTTAGTTGTGTGTTTTTAGGTTCTTTTTTTGGTTCAAACTTAACAGGTGGTTTGGTTACAATTTTTTTTAACTGTTTTCCTTTTGGCATTGGTGGTGCGATTTCTGGTTGTGTAATTTTTTCTTTTGTTAGTCCTGATTTTTTGTATTTTTTTGGTAGTTCTTTAAGTGATATTTTTATCTTTTTTTCTTCATTTTTTAGCTCTTTATACTTTGGTTCTATTAATAAAATAATCCAAAAAATCAATAAAAAAATAATATGTACTAGAACTGCTATTAAAAGCGCAATATAAGAACGATTCAATCAATTTCCATTATTTAAAGTTTGGCTGATTATATCAAATGTAGATTAATACAACTTCGCTATAATCATAAAAAAATTTATCAAGGTTAGATATGAGTAGAGATAAATCACTAGAAGCTTTTAAAGATGCACAAGAATTAATTCCTGGAGGTGTGAACTCTCCTGTTCGTGCTTTTTCAAGTGTAGGTGGAAGTCCAATTTTTGTTAACGAAGGTGAGGGTGGATACCTTAAAGATATAGATGGCAACAAATATGTTGATTTTGTTCAAAGTTGGGGACCGTTGATCTTTGGTCATCGTGATGAAAGTATAGAAAATGCTGTAATTAAAGCTGTTAAACATGGACTTAGTTTTGGAGCTCCTACTTTGGCTGAGACTGAACTTGCACAACTTGTGGTGTCTATGTTTGATTCAATCGATAAAGTTAGATTTGTGAGTAGCGGAACTGAAGCTGTTATGAGTGCTATACGTTTAGCGCGTGGTTTTACAGGTCGCGATGATATTGTAAAATTTACTGGATGTTACCATGGTCATAGTGATTCACTTTTAGTTCAAGCTGGAAGTGGTGCTGCTACATTTGGAAATCCATCAAGCCCTGGAGTTCCGGCAGACTTTACAAAGCATACTCTACTTGCTCAATATAATAATATAGACAGTGTAAAAAAATGTTTTTCAGATTCTAATAATATAGCCTGTGTGATCATTGAGCCAATAGCTGGAAATATGGGTCTAATTCCTGCAGATAAAGAGTTTTTACAACAACTTAGAGAGTTATGTGATGCAAATGGAACGTTATTAATTTTTGATGAAGTTATGAGTGGTTTTCGAGCAAGTATAAACGGCGCTGAGTCTATTACAGGAGTTAAACCTGATATAGTAACACTTGGAAAAGTTATAGGTGGCGGTATGCCAGTTGGTGCTTTTGGAGCAAGACGTGAAATAATGGCTAAATTAAGCCCTGAGGGTCCTGTTTATCAAGCCGGAACACTAAGTGGAAACCCTGTAGCCATGGCAGCAGGATATGCTGCTCTTTCAAAACTAAAGAAAAATGCACCTGTTTTAGATGTTTTAAATAAGCGAGCACGCCGTTTAGTAGAAGGTATGCAAGCAGAGGCTAAAAAGTTTGGTATAGCAATGCAAATAGATACTAGAGGATCAATGTTTGGATTTTTCTTCAATGATAAACCTGTTAAGAGTTTTGAAGATGCATCTACATGTGATGGAGGGTTTTTCGCAGCTTTTCATCAGGGGATGATCGATGAAGGTTTCTACTTTGCTTGTTCATTGTTTGAAGCTGGATTTATATCCACGGCAACTACTGATGATATGATTGAAGATTGTATTAAAGCTAGTGCTAAAGTTTTTGAAAGAATATCATAATGGAACAAGAAAATAGAACAAACAAAGAAGTAGAAGAAAACGAAAAACCAAAAGTAAGGCAAGTTGTAGAGGCTGTTGATAGCCTCTCGCTTGGTATATCAATGGTTGTTGCAGTTGCAATGGGTATTGGTATAGGTTTAGTACTAAAGAGTTTAACTGGTGCTGCTTGGACTTTATGGATTGGTGTATTCATAGGTGTAGCAGCTGCAATTTTAAATGTTTACAAAGCATATGAGAAACAAAAAGAGGGTTATGAAGAGTTACTAAAAGAGCCTCGTTATGCTATAAAAAAACAACTTGAAGATGACGAAGATGATGATGGGTTAGATCGTTATGGTAAATAGTTTTTTTAAGATTATATAAGAATGAAATCAAAATATATAAACGCAATAAAAATACTATCGATAACAGAGTTGTTAATACTATTAACATATATATATTCAAAAAGTTTTTATGCTAACTTACAAGTTGCTTTTTTAAGTAGTTTTATAATCATGCTTGGCTCATTTTATGCACATAAAAAAATGATAAGCTCTAAAGTTAAAAGTAAAAGTTATGAAAGTGATAGAGATGCTTTAGATATTATAGATGATCCACATGAACTATATGAGGAAGCAAAACTAAATGATACAACAGAGGATGAACTAGATCTAAAAGAGATAGTTAAACAAGAGAAAAAAAAGATTAAGATATTTAATATTAAAAGTGTAAAAGATGGTTCAAGTGCATCATTTTCACTGTTTAGATTAGGTGGATATCTTTTTTTAGTTTTAGGATTTATTGCTCTTAGAAATAATGATATACTTGAAATTTCAGTGTACTTACCATCTTTACTTGTTGGTATTGTAGTTGGTTATGTAGTTTCAAAAGAGATTTATTCTTAGTCTCTTTTGAATTTAGTCTGTAATTATTGGAAGATTAATTATTATTTTATTATGGATATCAACGTGAATATCGTTAGATTCAACAATATTTTTTAACTCTTTTACTTTGGCATCAATTTTGTTTTCTCCTGATACCTCTATACTAAAAAGGGAATATCTTTTTTCATCAAAAACTACATGTTCCCCAACCCTATAAAATATTTTTGTATTAATACTTTCATTCTCGATAAAACACGAGTATATTTTATTTAATATTTTTATAAAAGCATTTGAATCAATTATAATTTCAGGAATAGTAGGATCAAACTCTTTTGAAAAATTAGTTTTTGAATTAATAGAATTTGTAGATATACACAGGTCTACAAGTGTATATACATTTGTTAATTCGCCAGTAGGTTTTTGTTTCTTGCTTTTAAAAGATGGTGTTTGATATAGCATAAGACCTATCTCATTTTCATCTTCATATCCAACTGTTATACCAAAAAATTTATGTCCAGAAAACTCAACATCCATAAATGTAGTTTTAAATCCAAATGTTACGTTAGCATATGTTGTAGCTAGCTCAAATAACTCTTTTGAGTTAAATGGCGTAATGATAAACTGTGCTTGTTCATTTAATGACAAAACTTTACCATCTGAGTTGAAAAGCACAAATGGGTTAAAGTCGTGTTCTATTAGTTTTTGCTCAAATGTCATAAAACTACTTACTCTTCAATATAGTTTTTAAGTTTACGACCAACTTTAGGATGTTTTAACTTTTTAATTGCACTTGATTCGATCTGACGTACACGTTCACGTGTAACCGTAAGTTCTTTCCCAATCTCTTCTAAAGTTCTATCACTTTCATCATCCATAATTCCAAAGCGAAGTTTTATAACTGCTTTTTCACGCTCGTTTAGTTGCTCTAGAACTTGTTCGATCTGAACTTTTAGATCATCTTTAAGTATCGCATCTGATGGGCTTAGAGAAGTTTTATCCTCTATGAAGTCACCAAAACGTCCATCCTCTTCACTACCAATAGGTGCTTCAAGAGATATTGGTTCTTTTGTGATCTTAATAACGTTTTTAACTTTCTCAACTGAAAGGCCAACATCTTCTGCAATTGTATCAACATCTGGCTCTTTACCGTGTTCTTGAAGGTGTTTACGCATGATTTTGTTAATACGGTTGATAGTTTCGATCATGTGGATAGGGATACGGATAGTTCTAGCTTGATCAGCTATAGCGCGGCTGATGGCTTGGCGGATCCACCATGTAGCATAAGTAGAGAACTTATAACCTTTTTGGTATTCAAACTTATCAACAGCTTTCATAAGACCGATATTTCCCTCTTGAATTAGATCAAGGAAAGGTAATCCACGGTTTGTATAACGTTTAGCAATAGATACAACAAGTCTTAAATTTGATTTTGCCATTTTAGTTTTAGAGACCTCAGATATATTTTTACCACGTTTGATCTGCTCTAAAATATCAGCAAGTTTTTCAGGTTCCATATCAAAAGAGTTTTTAGAAGCCTCTTTTGTTTGAACAAGTTTCTTGATCTCCATATATGTAGAAACCATGGTAGCTTCTGGAACCATATTTAAAATATCTTCTTTTGTTAGTGAGCAAATTTTTTCTACTAAGACTTTATGGTTTGCTTTTAGAGTAGCATTAAAAAGTGGAAGTTTGTACTCAAGACGTTTAAGTTCTTTATCATATCCTTCATCACTTTTAAGTGCAGTTTCCATCGAACGAACAAGTTCATTTATCAGTTTAGATGTTGGACCAAGTTCTAGTAGGTTTTCTTTTAAGATTTGCTTTTTGAATGTAGAACCTAAGTAGTATGTAACAATCTCTTCATCCATCTCTCTAGTATCTATGTCTTCAGGAGCTTTTGAGTTGAATTTTACCCAGTCTTTTTTTGCTTTTTCAAGACCTTTAAAGCTTGAAGTAACTTTTTCTACACGTGATTTATCTTTTACACTTAAGTTTTTTTCATCATCTGAACTGTCTGAGTCATCTGAATCTTCACTGTCACCATTATCGTCTTCAAAGCTTCTAAAAAGCTCTTTTACACGTCTTTCACGGTTTATAAGTGGTTCTTTGTAGTCAAGTATAAAGTCAATTAAGTATGGTACTGAACATATAGCATCAATTATTATGCTCTCACCATTTTCTATTTTTTTAGAGATCTCTATCTCTTCTTCTTTTGTTAAAAGTGGAATTTGACCCATTTCACGAAGATACATACGAACTGGTGAGTCTGAACGTGACCATTCTAAAAGCTCGTGCTCTTTTAGAATGTCAAATTTATCAGTATCGTTATTTTCAAGCATCTTTCTTTGCGCATCGCGCCTAGCTTCAGCTTCTTTATCATTTAGTTTTTTTGCATGTTCACTTGCTGTATATAGACACACTTTGTGTTTTGTAGCTAACTTGAAAATATTTTTTGCTTGTGCAGCTGTTGGCTGTTTTTCAAAAAGTTCAATAAGTGACTCATACGTTGCACAATCTTTAGACTTATGTTCACTAAAGAAAGTGTCTAGTGCTTGGTTGAGTTCTTTTGCTGTCATTAAAGGCAACCCTTTTGTGGATATGTTTTTAAGTTTAATTAAAGAGTGGATTATACCGAAATTATTTTAAAGGTACCTTATTTTTAGGTTAAATTTAAAAAAAGTTTTTATGGAACACGGATTGCTTTTAGTCGGAAAATCTTGTATAAAGGGATGTTATGCAAACAGGTTATTATGGGGCAGCAGCAGGAATGGTTGTCCAATTTAATCGTTTAGATTCAATTGCTAATAATTTAGCAAATGTAAACACAAACGGTTTTAAAGAGGATGATGTAGTTGTCGGAGACTTTATGCGTCTGTATAAAGAAGCTAGGGACGAGCTTCCAAATGCAAACCAAACAAAAGAAGCTGCACAGTTTATAAATAGAACTATGGCTAAAACACCGCATATAGTTGATCAGTACACTAACCACAATGTTGGAAAAATGCAAAAAACTAACAATGACCTTGATATGGCTTTATCTCGTGAGGGTTTATTTTTTCTTGTAAAAACTCCACAGGGTGTTATGCTAACACGTGATGGATCCTTTACAAAAAATGATGAAGGCAAGCTGACTACAAAACAGGGTTATGAAGTTTTGCCAAGTGATTATTTTGAATCACAAACCAGTGTATCTTTTACTGAAACAGATTCAGTTGTTGAGATAGACAAGAATGGTCAAATATATACTTTAGCACCAGAGGGATTTAGTCAAGTACAAAAACAAAAACTTTTTATAGCTAATCCTGATAACTTGAAAATGCTTAAAAAAGTTGGAGATAATCTTTATGAGTATAAAGGAACAGAGCAGTTAAAGACAGTTGAAGATAGCGATGCTGTTCTTCAAGGATTTATTGAAAAGAGTAATGTTAACCCTGTAAAAATGATGACTCAGATGATTGAAACGAATCGTTTAGTAGGGATGTACCAAAAAGTTATGGATTCACAGATGAACGACATGAATCGTGACGCAATTGAAAAAATAGCTAAAAAAGCTTAACTAAAGGAATAATATCATGATGCAATCACTTTATACTGCTTCAACTGGAATGTTGGGAATGCAGACACAAATAGATACTACTGCGAATAATATCGCCAATGTTAATACTATAGGATTTAAAAAATCACGTGCAGAGTTTGCTGATCTTATGTATAGCGTTATGGAATATGCAGGTACTGCAACAAGTGATACAACAAAGAGTCCTACTGGGATTGAAGTTGGTTTAGGTGTTAGGCCTACTGCAGTAAATAAAATATTTTCTGAGGGTTCACAAAAGCAAACAGACAATGAGCTAGATATGGCTATAACAGGTCGTGGTTTTTTTAAACTTGAACTTCCAGATGGAACAGAGGTTTTCTCAAGGAATGGTGCATTTAAGGTTGATGGTAACGGGACTATTGTAAATAGTGATGGTTACAGGTTGACACCAGAAATTGTAATTCCTCCAGAATCTAAGTATATTACTATCGGTACAGATGGTATAGTTACAGCTGTCCAGCCTGGTCAAACAGAGGCTACACAAATTGGACAAGTAACACTAACAAACTTTATAAATCCAGCGGGGCTTCACTCTCTTGGTGATAACTTATATGTTGAAACAGATAGTTCTGGTCAGCCAGTAGAGGGTGTTCCTGGACTTGATGGACTGGGTGGTCTTAGACAAGGTTTTGTTGAATTAAGTAATGTTGAATTAGTGGTTGAACTAACAGATTTGATTACAGGTCAGCGTGCATATGATTCAAATTCCAAAGTAATTACAACAAGTGATGAAATGCTGCAAACTACCAATAACCTTAAAAGGTAACGCCTATTAATTTATGCTACAATAAATTTATTATTTTATTTTAAGGGTTTTATTTATGAAACACATCAGCTTAGAGTATATGCTTTTTATTACATCATCTCTCTTTATTTTGAGCTTTTTATACAACTTAAAACAAAGAAAAATAATACAGAGGTTTTTCTCGGATGAGTCAAGTATGATCCAAGATACATTTTATGACCCTGTAACAGATTTGCCAAATAGAGATAATATTGAAATAATTATAAATGAAACTGTAAAAGTGGCATCAAGACGAGAAAAAACATTTTGTGTCTTAGGATTAAAGGACTTAGATTACTTTGATGTAAAAGAGGAATCAATTGAAAAATCAAACAAGCTATCAACTGAGATAGCAGATGGAATATTATCTTCAATAAGAGATGAAGATACAGCAGCAAGGGTTTCTGAAAATGAGTATGTAGTTGTTTTTAATGAATATTTAGAAGTTGATAACTTTGATATACCAATGAACAGAATAAGCGAAGCTTTAAAAGGTAAAAATATCAGATATTCATATATAACATATCCGGATGAGGCAGATACTACAAATAAGCTGATTGACGGTGTTTTAGCTAAAATTTAAAAATAAAACTCTTTTAAACTAAATCCTTTTTATTAAACTTCAAATACATTTTCGCTATAATCCCAAAATTATTTTATTAATATATAGGGATTTTTATATGCAAAAAGCAAATATAAATGGAAAAGTTTGGAGATTTGGTAAAGATATAGATACAGATTTAATTATAGCTGCACGATACCTAAATACTTCAGAGCCTGCTGAACTAGCAAAACATGTTATGGAGGATGCTGATCCGGAGTTTGTTACTAAAATGAACAAAGGTGATGTTATTGTTGCAGGTGACAACTTTGGATGTGGAAGTAGTCGTGAGCATGCTCCTATAGCGCTTAAAGCTGCTGGTGTTGCTGCAGTAATAGCTCCAACTTTTGCAAGAATTTTTTATCGTAATGCGTTTAATATGGGATTACCTATTTTCGAGTTAAATGAAAGTGCTGAGATCAATGAGGGCGATGATATTAGCGTTGACATGGATGCTGGCACAGTAACAAATAACACTACGAATAAAACTTATAACTTTACGCCTATCCCTGAGTTCATGCAGGAGCTTATTGATGCTGGTGGTTTAATGAATTTTGCACAAAATGAAATAGAGGAAAATAAATAATGAAAACATATAAAATAGCACTAATTAAAGGTGATGGAATAGGTCCTGAAATAATTGATGAGGCTACAAAAGTTTTAGATTCTGTTGCATCTTGTTTTGATTTTGATTTTAAATATGAAGAAGTTTTAATGGGTGGATGTGCTTATGATGAAACAGGAGATCCTCTGCCTCAAGAAACAATTACTGTTTCACTTAACTCTGATGCTGTACTATTTGGTGCAATCGGAGGTGAAAAATGGGATAACCTACCACGTGAGAAAAGACCTGAGAGTGGACTACTTAGATTTCGTAAAGAACTTGGTGTGTATGCAAATTTACGTCCTGCTGTAGTTTATGATGAGTTAGTTAATGCATCTTCACTTAAGCCTGAAGTAGTAGAAGGTGTTGACCTTATGGTTGTTCGTGAATTAATCGGTGGTATATATTTTGGTGAGCCTAAAGGTCGTGATGAGAACAAAGGCTGGAATACTATGGTTTATACTAAAGATGAGATCATTCGTATCGCTCATAATGCTTTTAATATTGCAATGGAAAGAAATAAAAGAGTTTGCTCAATAGATAAAGCAAACGTACTTGATGTATCTCAACTTTGGCGTGAAACCGTTGAAGAGGTAGCAAAAGAGTACCCAGATGTAGAACTTACGCATATGTATGTAGATAATGCAGCTATGCAGCTAATACGTGATCCAAAGCAGTTTGATGTTATGCTTACGGGAAATATATTTGGTGATATCTTAAGTGATGAAGCTTCTATGCTTTCAGGATCAATTGGTCTTTTACCGTCAGCTTCTGTTGGCGCTAAAATAGGTGTATATGAGCCTATCCACGGTTCTGCTCCTGATATAGCAGGTCAAGGTATAGCTAATCCAATCGCTACAATCTCTTCAGCATCTATGATGTTAAGATATGCACTTGGTGAAGTTGAAGCAGCAGATAGAATAGATAATGCGATTAAAAGAGCTTTAAAAGAGGGTTATCGTACTCAAGATTTAGCACAATATGATGCTAAAGAGGTATGTTCAACTAGTGAAATGGGCTCAATTATAGCAAACTATACGGCTAAATAATAGATGCAAACTCTCACATTAGCAAATATATATGAACTTCAAGGGCTTAAAGAGGAAGCTCTTGAGATCTATAAAGAGATTTTAAAAAAAGATCCTGCTAATAGTGAGGCAAAAATTGCTATAAGAAGACTTTCTGGAATCAGAAAAAAGTTTTTAAATGTAAATGAAGAGATGAAAGATTTTTTTGTGAAGATGGATAGTGATATAGAGATAAATGAATTTGAAAGGTGGCTCTTAAAATCATGGAACTAGAAGATGCTATATTATCAACTCTTAAAGAGATAGAAGACAAAGGAAAATCTAAACTACTTCAACCAAGAAAAAAGAGTTTTGAAGAAAAAAAAGAACCTTTAGAAATTGAAGATATTCAAGAAAAAAAAGAAGAAAATTACAAGGAAGATTCCTCGTTAGATGAAAAAGCATATTTAGTTTCAATGCGAGAGCGTCTTTTAGTTTTATTTGAAGGTTTTCAAGCACCAAACAACTCAAATATAGAAGCTAAAATAGATTTAACATTAAACTATTTAGAGTATGTACTTGCTTCAATTGATGCAAGACTAGATAGATTAAAATAAAATAAACAAGGTATTTTTAAATGGCTCAATATAGAATTTTAATAGATGCTAAAGATCAAAAGGGTTTGGTTTACAAAGTATCTACTATTTTTTTTGAAAAAGAATTAAATATTTTAACAAATAACGAATTTGTTGATAAAGTAAATGGAAAGTTTTTTATGCGTAGTGTTGTTGAGGGTGATACTTCAGCACAAGAACTGAGAGAACTTATTGTAAATGCATTACCAGATGGCACAAATGTTAATGTTATAGAGCCTCAAAAGAAAAACATTGTACTAATGGCAACAAAAGAGATGCATGCACTTGGAGATATCCTAATCCGTCATGAAGAGGGTGAACTGGATGCTAATATATTAGGAGTTATATCTAACTATGATGAGCTAGAACCTTTTGTTTCTAAGTTTAATATACCATACTTTACTATATCTCATGAAGGTTTAGATAGAGCTAATCATGAAGAAAAAATATTAGAAAAATTATCAGAATTTGAAGATATAGATTATATTGTTTTAGCGAAGTATATGCGTATTTTAACTCCTAGATTTGTAGAAGAGTATGAAAATAAGATTATAAACATCCACCATTCATTTTTACCAGCATTTATAGGTGCTAACCCTTATAAACAAGCTTACGACAGGGGAGTTAAGATCATTGGTGCAACAGCACACTTTGTAAATAACAACCTTGATGAAGGTCCGATCATATCTCAAGAGGTTATACACGTAGACCATGCTTACTCATGGAAAGATATGCAAAGAAGTGGTAGAAACGTTGAAAAGATAGTTCTATCTCATGCATTAAAACTGGCACTTGAAGATAGAATATTTGTATATGCAAACAAGTCAGTGATCTTTTAAATAATGACAAAGTTTAACTTAGTTCTTGTAAATCCTCAAATTCCAAACAATACCGGTGCGATCGGCAGACTTTGTGTAAATGCAGGTGCCACGTTGCACCTGATTAAACCAAT
>Ga0193961_1000129_pt1 | contig 29610 bp, 34 predicted proteins | sample FB_4_MG_FD_140371 | JGI IMG/M metagenome (GOLD analysis project Ga0193961, IMG submission 140371) | Microbial mat bacterial communities from the Broadkill River, Lewes, Delaware, United States - FB_4_MG | ecosystem: Environmental > Aquatic > Freshwater > River > Microbial mats | place: USA...
TATTTCACCTGTCATTGTTCTTTGATTTTTCTTTACAATCTCTGGTTCAAATGAATTATTTCTATCTCTTGGAACATCCAATTGAAACTCTCCATGTTCACTTTTCATAGTCTTTGTAGCATATCCATTTTTACGATTATTTGTTAAATCCTGAGCTAAATGTGAATCTATTTCAGCTGCAAGTGCAGCTTCTGTTAATTGTTTAATTAGAGAACTTAAAGCTCCATCTTTTCCACCGATACTTTTACCAGCTTTTATATCTTTAGCAAATTGTTCTGCATCTATTTCTATTTTCATTTCTGTGTCCTTTGGTATTTGTTATTTTACCAGATTGACACGGATTTTTGAACAGTCCCAGATTGAAAAAAAAATATTTTAAGATTTAGCAAGAAATTGTTCAAACATCCGTATCAATCTGATAAAATACAAAATTAAATTAAATTTTTTCTATTGTATTGATAACATTTTGAATGATCCAATCAGGTGTAGAAGCACCTGCCGTGACTCCACATAATGTTTTTTTATCAAACCAATAATCGCAGAGTTCGCTTTCATCTTCTATGAGATAACTCATACACCGTTCTTCTGAGATACTTAGAAGTTGTTTTGTATTTGATGAGTTTTTCCCACCTATTACTATCATAATATCTACTTCATTCGAAAGTTCTCTTGTAGCTCCTTGGTTTTCAAATGTTGCATCACAAATAGTATTAAATACACGAACTTCTTTATATCGTAAAACAAGATTATTTACTATTTCGAGATATTTTTCTTTTTGTTTTGTTGTTTGTGCTACGGTGGCTATTTTATCGTATTTGAATACTAAACCATCTAGTTCATAAGGAGTAGGAACTACATGTACATCATCCCCATAACTTTTGACACCTTTAACTTCAGGATGATTTGCATCACCAAATATAACTATGCTGTATTTATCTTCAGACATCTTTTTTACTATTTGTTGAGGCGTTGTAACAAAAGGACAAGTTGCATTGATCACTTTGGTATTGTTTTCTTTAAGTTTTAATAAATCACCTTTGGGAATACCATGAGTTCTTATTATTACCGTGTCATTTTTATTGGCTTCTTCTATTGTTGAGTAAAGCTCAACATTAAAATCTTTTTTAAGTCTATCTATCTCTTTTTGATTGTGGATAAGAGGTCCTATAGTGGCAGAATTTTTATGCTCTTCTGCTATTTTTATGGCTCGTTTGACTCCAAAACAAAAACCATAATGTGAGGCTAATTTTACTTGCATGATTTATCCTTGAGGGTTAATTATATATTTAAAATTGGAAAAGAGTATACTTTGAGTAGTGTTAAAGTTAACTAAGAGGGAAAGTCAAAGTATTTTTATAAGTATGGGTAAAGAAGTATTTTCTTCCCCATTTGATGTATTATTTTTTTAGACTATCCAATATCTCTACAAAATTTGGAAATGATGTTTCTATACATTGAGTATCTTCTATCTCCATACCACACACAAGTCCTGCTATTGCAAAACTCATAGCTATTCTATGATCACCATGGGAGTTGATCTTTGCTTTTTGGAGGGTAGCACTTCCATCTATCTCATATCCATCTTCAAATTCTGTAAATGATACACCACAAAGTTTGAGACTATTGACAACAGCGGATATTCTGTCACTTTCTTTTACCCGTAACTCGTGTGCATTCTTGACAATACTTTTCCCTTTTGCTAAAGACATCACAATACTTAAAGCAGGAAGTTCATCTATAAGCCATGCAATATTTGAATCTACAGTTATCCCATGTAATGGAGCATTTTTTACGATAATATCACCAATTGGTTCATAAATATCTTCAGTAGGGAGATATGTGATCTTTGTTCCCATTTTTGCCAAAATTTTATAGGCTTCGATTCGAGTAGGATTGAGAGTAACATTTTTAAGGGTAACTTTTGCATTGGGTGTAATAGCCGCTGCAACTGCAAAGAAAAAAGCCGATGAAGGATCTGTAGGTACAGTGATATTGAGAGGATCAAGTTTTTTTTGTAAAGGTTCTATCTCTATCCAACCATCTTTGTTAGTATGGATATTTGCACCCATACCATTAAGCATACGCTCTGTATGATCACGACTGAGTAAATTTTCTTTATAAAATGATTTTTCATCACTTTGAATGGCTGCTAAAATAAGTGCTGATTTTATCTGTGCAGAATCAATTGAACTAAAATATTTGAAAGATTTTAGTTTTGCACCTCGTATATAGAGGGGTGCTTTATTTCCATGTTCACGCCCATCTATAGTTGCCCCTATATTTCGTAAAGGTTCGGCGACTCTTTTCATAGGTCGTGATCTAAGATATTTATCTCCTGTGAGTATAAAGCTTCCCTCACATCCAGATAATAACCCTGCATAGAGTCTCATACCTGTTCCTGCATTTCCACAATCGAGTATATCATCAGGTTCGCTTAAAGTTTTTGGAGGGGTGATAGTCAGAGTATTATTTTCAAAATCTTCTTTTATGGTAGCTCCTAATTTTTGAGCTATTTTAAGAGAATCCATTGTATCTTCACCTCGAAGATAATTTTTAATTACCGATGGTTTGTCACTAAGTAAACTAAACATAGCACATCTATGCGAGATAGATTTGTCACTAGCTATGTTATCTATGACTATATCAAATGAATCTATTAGTGGTGCTATATTGAGTGTTTTCATTATCGTAGACCTATCTGTAAATCTTTTTGAAGTTTTTTCAAAACCTTTTCTATAATCTTATTAATGTCATTTTCTTCAAATGTTTTTGTCTCTGATTGGAGAATAAATTTAATTGTTAAACTTTCATCATTACCCAATTTTTTATCTGTATAAACATCAACCAAATTAAATTGTTTAATCTCTGGAATTTTTAAAGAGTTAATAGAATCTTTTATTTTTTTATAGGCTAAGTTTTTTGGAGCTATAATGCTTAAATCTCTTTTAGAAGCCTGAAATTTAGATATATTGCTTGCAAATATCAAATCATTATGCAAAGAATCAACATTTATCTCTGCTATAAATGAATCGTTAGAGATGTCAAAATCTTTACAAACATTTGGATGAATTTTATAAACTGACCCTATGATAATACCATCTTTTAAAATAGAAGCATTTTGATAAGGGTGGATAAAATTATTGTCGATAGCTACAAGAGGTTCTAGCTCAAACTCACCTATAACAGTAGAGATTTTTTGACAAAAACTAAAAAAGTCTATATTTTTTGGTTTTGCATTATTTGAAACAGCTTCTGCTTCAATCTCTCCACTAAAAATAAATCCTAAACTTTTTGTTTCTTCTCTATTGGTATCAAAAATAGTTCCTATTTCAAATAATCCAAGTGATTTATATCCTTGTTTGATATTGTTTGAGATAGCCTGAACAAAATTAAGAGCCATAGTTGTTCTAAATGTATTGAGTTCATTGACGATTGGATTTAAAATATCTTTCTTTTTTGAAACTACTGGAAACTTATATTTTTCTAGGAGTTCTTTATTTGTAAATACATAAGTAAGCGTTTCAAAAAAACCATTTGTAATTGCTTTTTTTCTAAGATCATTTTTTAAGAAAATTTTATCTGATGTTTCATTGTTATTGTTAAATTCTCGTAACTCTAGTGGTTTTGATTTGATTTGATCAATTCCTATCATCCGTACAATCTCTTCTGTTACATCTGCAATATTTTTTATATCATGTCGAAAAGCTGGAATAGTAACATTTATAGTATTTTGTCCATCTTGTTTTACAAAAAAACCTAACGATGTCAAAATTTGACTCACTTGACTAGGTGCTATATTTTGTCCTACTATCTCATTGAGTTGTTTATTGTTGACATTGATTGTGTTTTGAGGTACTTCATTGATAAAGTTTTTACTTCCATTATAAATGGTTGCTCCACTATTTGATAGAAGTGTAATAATATAATCGACACCACTCTCTAAATTTGGTTCACTACCTCGTGATGATTTGTAGTATACATCACCTGTTTTCTTTTTCTTTTCAAATACTTTTTGTGCTAATTGTTCAGGACTTGTATAACTCGCTTCTATAATAACTTCGTCACATAAATTTGTGATTTTCCCTGCTTCTATCCCGATAGTACTTACTAAAACTTGCCCTGTTACAGCATCAAATCCATCTTCATCTTTAGCGATTTTTAATGTTACAAATTCTTCTGATTGCTGTGTGGCAATAGATTTTGCATATACATTGATCAGTACACCTGTTGCATGTGTAACATATGCAACGGCTGTTTCTATCTCTGTATCTTTGAGTTGTGCTACTGTTGCTGCACGAATGATTTGTAACAATCCCAATTTAAAATCTTGAATAGATGCTGCTTTATAGATAAGATTTGATTCACAATTCATATCATAATGAACATCAAAGATTTGACCTATCCCTTTGTTATTCGTAGTAACAACAGCATCAAAGTTTTTTAAAGGGATATTAAAATAGGTACTCAACTCTCTTGCAACACCATTTATACTTAAACAATCACCTCTATTTGCGGTAAGTTCGATCTCAATAGTTTCATCATTGATCAAAGAGTATTCGTTTAATTCTTTCCCTATTTTAAGTTCACCTATAGAGTTATCAAGCTCCATAATACCATCATTTATTTTTGGCAAACCTATCTCTGTACTACTACAAATCATACCATTTGAAGCTACCCCTCGAAGTTTTGCTTTTTTGATAACAAAATCATCTCCTAAAACAGCACCAACAGTTGCAACAGCTACATATTGACCAGCTTCAACATTTTTTGCTCCACATACTATTTGTTCTATTTTATGCCCAATATCTACTTGACAAATATTGAGTTTGTCAGCATCTGGATGTTTTTCTTTTGATTTTACATATCCTATTACTACATGATTAGGAATAAGTATTCGGTGTGTATTATCAACCTCTAATCCAATAGAATTAAGTGCTTCACATAAAGATTGTGTACTTATTTTTGAAATATCAACATGTTCTTGTAACCATTGTCTTGTAACTATCATCTGAATTGTCCTAACAGTCTAATATCACTTTCAAATAGGGATCGTAGATCACCTATTTTATGAATAAGCATTGCAAATCTTTCAATTCCCAAACCAAAGGCATAACCACTTACATCTGTATAGTTTACAGATTTAAATACATTTTCATCTACTATACCACATCCTAAAACTTCTAGCCATCCAGTGTGAGAACATACTCTACATCCAGTACTTTTTCCAGTTGCTTCATCTTTACAAAAGATACAAGAGATATCAACTTCGGCTGAAGGTTCTGTAAAAGGGAAGAATGAGGGTCGAAAGCGTACTTCTACGTCTCCAAACATATGTTGTAAAAACTCTTCCATAACAAATTTTAAGTTTGCAAAAGAAACAATACCCGCTTTTTCAACAACTAAACCTTCAATTTGATGAAACATAGGTGTATGAGTAATATCAAAATCTTTTCTAAAAACAGTCCCTGGTGCTATCATACGAATAGGAGGTTTTTGATTCATCATAGTGCGTATCTGTACAGGGCTTGTATGTGTTCTTAAAACTGCACCATCATTACAATAAAAAGTATCTTGCATATCTCTAGCAGGATGATATTTTGGTAAATTGAGCGCTTCAAAGTTATGAAAGTCATCTTCTACCAAAGGTCCTTCTTCAACACTAAAATTTAGATTTTGAAAATATCTAGTGATTTGGTCAAGTGTATCAGCAACTGGATGAGTAGCTGCATTGTTATGATTTGCTGTAAATTTCGTTACATCAATTTTCTCAGCTTCTAGTAATTTTTCTAATTCTTGAGCCATTAGAACTGTTTTTTGAGTTTCTAAAACTTTATTTATTTGAGCTTTTTGTTTATTCAAATTTTGTGCAAATGCTTTTTTTTCTCCATTTGGTACACTTTTCATTTTGGCAAATTCAAGGGTCAAAACACCTTTTTTCCCTAAAATATCAACTCGTAATTGTTCTAATTGTTCCAAAGATTTACTACTGTTAATCTTGTCTATCCAATCTTGCAAATGGTTCTCCTATGATCGATGATTTCTTTATATCTATTTAAATAAAAGCAATTATACTCAAATTTTTATTACAGTTTCGTAAGGAATTGAAAGGATTACTCTTTTTGCCCTTATTTTACCCTTATTTTATTTGGATATACTCATAATTATAAAATACAAAGGAAAAATAATATGTGTTTATTTTGTAACTTAATAGAGGGTAAAATACCAAGTACAAAGATATTAGAAAATGATAATTTTTTGGCATTTAAAGATATCCAACCGCAAGCAAAAATACATGTGCTTATCATACCAAAAGCTCATATTGAATCATTTAATGAGATGCCAGCAAATATAATGGCAAATATGACTCCATTTATTCAAGAAGTTGCTTCAACTTTAGGGGTAAAAGAGGATGGATATAGACTGATTACCAATATAGGACAGCATGGAAATCAAGAAGTAAAACATATTCATTTTCATCTCTTAGCAGGTGAACAGTTAGGAAAATTAGTATAATGCAAGTTTTTGGAAAATTCAAAGAGATACACGATTTAGAGTATCTTGTAAAAAGTTATATTTATATTCCTTTAAAAGATGAGAATAATGAAGATATAGAAATTGATGCAAATCAAATCAATGTTTTATTAAAAAAGAAAAACAAAAATGTAGCAGGTACAGTTTTTTTGTACAATCCATGTACTGCTCCAAAAGATTTAAAAGTAAATGAAAAGCTTATAAATCAAGGATTTCGATTTGATGATAAATTTTATGAAGTACATATTGAAAACGAAGTAAGAATTTTGGGACGAAATCTCAAAAGATATAGAGGACAACTCGTCGAGATAAAATATCTTTTTAATTACAATAAAGAAAATATAGAACCTACAGCAGTATTAGAAGTATTTGATATGGATCTTGGTAAACTTAACTCAAGTCAGCTTACAGTTTTTGCAAAAAATGATAATTTTCATGATGCAAAAAATATCTCTTACAATGGAAAATTTATATTTTTTGCTTGGGGACATAAATTTGATAGACATCATAATGAAATTTCTTTGTATGCTTCAAATATTGCACAATGGGCAAAAAAATCAGGGAAAGAGATAGGTTTTATCTACGATAGAGTAAAAGATGAAGCGGATAGTTTTGAATATACACGATTTTTTAAGCCAGTAAGTTTTGGAAAATTAAGACTTGTAATACCCCCTGCGATTGAAACGATTTTTTCTAAAGATACAATCGAACCGTATAGAATATAGTGGGTAAAATTATATGAAATGGCAAATATCAAAACAATTTGACTTTTGTTATGGTCACAGAGTTTGGTCACAACAGTTAAATACAGAATTTTCTTTGGATGATTGTTTGATGTGTCGGCATCTCCATGGTCATCAAGGTAAAATTTTGGTTCATTTAGAAAGTGATAGTTTAGAAAATGGTATGGTGACTGATTTTAAACATCTCAATTGGTTTAAAAAGTTTTTGGATGATACTCTTGATCATAAATTTATTATAGATAGTAATGATCCATTATTTGAAACACTATTGCCTTTTTATAAAGATAAGAAGAACTTAGTTGAAATGGAACAAAATTATAAGATACCAGATTTAACGCTTATAAAAGAAGAACCTATTCATATTATGGAGATGTACGAGGGATTTATTATCGTTGATTTTGTCCCTACAAGTGAGAACTTGTCGGCTTGGTTACTTGAAATTGTTCAAAAAAAGATGGCAAAGATTGATGTAAAAGTGTCTCATTTAGAGTATTTTGAAACACCTAAGAGTCGAAGTGTTGTTTACTCTTAAGTTGTAAAGTGAAAGTAAATTAATGTTAGAAATAAACGAAATTTTTGGACCCACCATTCAAGGTGAGGGTAAATGTACAGGAAATCCATCTGTATTTGTTCGATTTGGAAAATGCAATATGCAATGCCCTGGTTTTGAAGTAGAATATGAAACTCCAAGTGGAATCAAAAAATGTTCTTGTGATAGTTTTTATGCTTCAGATAGTGCTTTTCGAGATGAGTGGAAAAAGTATGCAAAAGCGAAAGAGTTGATAGAAGAAGTTTCTAAAATATTACCAAAATATAAAGTTGATATAGTTATCACTGGTGGTGAACCACTTTTATACTGGAAAGATATTGAGTTTCAAAAGTTTTTGAAGTATTATGTAGAGAATGGTTTTAAAGTAACTATAGAAACAAATGCTTCTATAAATATTACATTAGAGGAAAAATGGCATAAAGAGTTACTTTTTTCGATGAGTGTGAAGCTGAGTAATAGCGGTGAAAAACTCTCCAAGCGTTTGAATATAAATACTTTAACAAATATTATCAATAGATCAAAAGAGAGTTATTTGAAATTTGTAGTGGATAAAGAATTGATTCAAAATGCTACGCAAGAGATAGATGATATTTTACAACACATTCCAACTTGTGAGGTGTATCTTATGCCTTTGGGTGATACTTCAGAAATAATTGATGAAAATGCTTTGGCTGTTATTGAGTTGGCTTTGGAAAAAGGGTATAAATATTCGGATAGGTTACATATCCGTGTATGGAATAATAAGCGGGGAGTGTAAGGTATGAAGATTTTTATGAGTATATTGATTTTGAGTTCTTTTATGTTTGGAAAAGAGTGTTATTTTAATAAAGTAAATACAATTTGTTATTATAAATATTTTAAAAAATCGAATATTGATAAAGCAAAAGCGGATGAAGAATATTATGTCGATAAAAAAGGAAAAATTTATGCTTTTGATAAAATTATTGAGGTTCGATTTAATAGTATTGGGGCTGTTTTTACACTCTTAAATGATTTTCAATTGGAGTTTGTTGATAAAATTAAAAAAGATGTGTATCTTTTTAAAGTGGCAGATAGAAGAGAGTTATTTCCTACAATTTCAAAAATCAATAGACTCAAAACAGTGATGAAAGCACAGCCACATAAAAAAAGAAAATATACCAAAGCCTATGTACAAAAGAAACTTGAAGAAAAAAGAGCTAGATTTAAAGCGGTTATGGAAAAAGCAGAGTCAAGTTTAAACTCTAAAAAATCGAATAATAGTACAAGTAAATCCACGGGTGTTTCTACATCGGCTCCTGGTTTTAATGATGCTGGTTCTTCTGGAAAAGGTGGTGGAAAATCATTCCTAAAAGGGAATGTACACTAATGTTATATTTACCAGCTGAGTGGGAAGATCAAGAGTTCGTACAACTTGTATTTCCACATGAAAATACCGATTGGTATGAGTATTTGGATGAAGCGATTAATACTTTTGTTACTATAGCCAAAACAATTGCAAAATATCAAAAGTGTTTAATTGTTACAAAAAATCTTCACTCTATAAAATCACTCTTTCCCAATAAAAAAAACCTTATTTTTACCAAAATTGATAGTGATGATACATGGTCAAGAGATTTTGGTGGAATTACTGTAAATAATAATGGTCATTTAACTGTTTTAGATTTTAAGTTTAATGCGTGGGGTAAAAAATTCGCCTATCAATTGGATAATCAAATCACTAAACAGTTAAAACTCAAAGGTCTTCTTAAATCGTACAATCATAAATCAATCCCTTTTGTTTTGGAAGGTGGTGCTATTGAGAGTAATGGTAATGGAGTGATTTTGACAACCCAAAAATGTATGATGGAAAAAAATAGAAATCCTCTCCTCACACAAAATGCAATCGAAAATAAACTTAGGGAGTATTTGGGTGCAAAAAAAGTTTTGTGGTTACAAAATGGTTTTTTAGAAGGAGATGATACAGATAGCCATATAGATACACTCGCCCGTTTTGTAAGTGAAGATACCATCGTGTATCAAAGCTGCGATGATAAAAATGATATACATTATGAAGCGTTATATAAGATGAAAGAGGAGTTAGCTCTCTTTACCCAATCTAATGGAAAATTATTCAAATGTATAGCCTTGCCATGGATAGAAGCAAAATATGATAAAGAGGAGAGGCTTCCTGCAACCTATGCAAACTTTTTAATCATAAATGATGCTGTTTTAGTACCTACTTATAAAGATAAAAATGATGAGAAAGCATTAAATATATTGAGGAAACTCTTTCCCAAAAGCGATATTATTGGGATTGATTGCCAAACACTTATACGACAACATGGGAGTTTGCATTGTGTGACGATGCAGTATCCAAAAATAGAAAAGGTTTCTTTATGAAAACAGCACTTATCCAACAAAAATATTATGGAACTCAAGAAAAAACAATTGAACAAACAGTTTTACAAATAGAACAAGCGAGTAAAAATGGAGCTATCTTAGTTGTCCTTCAGGAGTTACATCAAACACATTATTTTTGTCAAAATGAAAATGTAGATACTTTTGACTTGGCAAACTCTTGGGATAACGATATAAAGTTTTGGTCAAAGATAGCAAAAAATAACAGTGTAGTGTTGGTAACCTCTCTTTTTGAAAAAAGGGCAGCTGGGTTGTATCATAATACTGCTGTAGTATTTGAAAAAGATGGGAGTATTGCAGGTAAATATAGAAAGATGCATATTCCTGATGACCCTGGATTTTATGAAAAGTTTTATTTTACCCCTGGAGATTTGGGATTTGAACCTATACAAACAAGCGTCGGAAAATTAGGAGTGTTAATTTGTTGGGATCAGTGGTATCCTGAAGCGGCACGATTGATGGCTTTGAAAGGAGCCGAAATACTTATTTATCCTACCGCAATTGGATGGTTTGAAGAAGATGATAAAGAGGAAAAACAAAGACAATTAGATGCTTGGATAGCAGTACAACGAGGTCATGCAGTTGCAAATGGTATTCCTATAGTGACAGTGAATAGAGTTGGATTTGAAAAAGATGATAGTGGGGTATTACAAGGGACACAATTTTGGGGTAACTCTTTTGTTTTTGGTGCGCAAGGGGAATATCTAGCCCATGCTAATCATCAAAAAGAAGAGATTGTTTATGCCAATATAGATTTAAAAAGAGTTGAAAATGTAAGAAGATGGTGGCCATTTTTACGAGATAGAAGAATAGAATGTTATAATGATATTACTAAACGATATAGAGATTAAATTAAAACAGAAGGAAAAATATGAAATTTACAGGAAAAAATGTATTAGTAACAGGTGCAAGCAAAGGGATAGGGGCTGAAATTGCTAAAGAATTAGCATCATATGGATTAAAAGTATGGATTAATTATCGAAGTAAACCAGAAATTGCTGATGCTTTAAAAGAGAAGATAGAAGCTGCTGGTGGAACAGCTGCTGTGATTAAAGGGGATGTATCTATAGAAGCTGATTGGTCAAATATCATTAAAACAATAGTCGAATCAGATGGAGCTATCTCTTATCTTGTGAATAATGCAGGTATTACCAAAGATAAATTAGCAATAAGAATGAGTCTAAATGATTTTGATGATGTAATCAATGCAAATTTAAAATCAACATTTATAGGATGCCGTGATTCATTAAAAGCGATGAGCAAAAAAAGATTTGGTGCTGTTGTTAATATCTCTTCGATTGTGGGAGAGATGGGGAATCCAGGTCAAACCAATTATGCTGCATCAAAAGGTGGTGTAAATGCTATGACAAAATCATTTGCAAAAGAGGGTGCAGCAAGAGGGATACGATTTAATAGTGTCACCCCTGGGTTTATTAGAACAGATATGACTGATGAGTTAAAAGAGGAAGTAAAAGCAGAATATACTAAAAATATTCCATTAAAAAGATTTGGAGAATCGAAAGATGTAGCAGATGCGGTTGCTTTTTTATTAAGTGATCACTCTGCATATATTACAGGAGAAATATTAAAAGTTAATGGTGGATTGTATGTATAATTAAGAATAGAAAAGATTTAAAAAGAATGAATTTAATGTAAGTGTGCTATAATCCTTAGAATTTTATTTAAAAAGGAAGAAAAATGTTAGAAAAAGTAAAAGCAGTAGTTGTTGAACAACTAGATTGTAATCCAGAAGAAGTAAAAGAAGATTCAAAGTTTATTGAAGATTTAGGTGCGGATTCTTTAGATGTAGTTGAATTAGTAATGGCTTTAGAGGAAGAGTTTGATATTGAAATTCCAGACGAAGATGCTGAAGGTATTTTGACTGTTGCTGATGCATTAAAATATATTGAAGATAATAAATAATCTTTAAAATTAATTTAATTATAGGTAAGATTATCTTATCTATAATTTAAAAGATTAGTCTGTGGTGCTTTAAATAAAATTAAATAATAATTTAGTTTTATTTAGATTATAAATATGGAGATATGAGTATGAATAGAGTTGTAATAACTGGAATAGGGATGATAAATTCGCTTGGGTCAAATGTAAAAGACTCATTTAAGGCTATAGTTGATGGAGAAACAGGTATCGATACGATAACACTTTTTGATGCAAGTGCTTTTTCTGCTCAAATTGCAGGTGAGGTAAAAGACTTTGATCCTTCTGCAATAATGGGACGAAAAGAAGCAAAAAAAGCAGATAGATTTATTCAGTTAGGTATCCATGCCGCACAAGAAGCGATGGAAGACTCAAAGTTAATAATTGACAATAAAGTAGGTGAAGATATATCTGAATCATTTGGTATTGTTGCTGCTTCTGGTATTGGTGGATTAACAAATATTGAAAAAAATTCAATTATTTGTGGAAATAGAGGACCTAGTAAAATATCTCCGTTTTTTATTCCATCTTCTTTGGTAAATATGTTAGGTGGATTTATTACTATTCAACATAATTTAAAAGGACCAAATATTTCAGCTTCTACAGCATGTGCTGCAGGGACTCATGCTATTGCTGATGCGTACAAGACTATTGCATTAGGTGGTGCTGATAAGATGCTCGTTGTAGGTGCTGAGTCTGCTATTTGTGGTGCTGGGGTTGGTGGATTTGCTTCTATGAAAGCTTTAAGTACTCGAAATGATGATCCTAAAACATCATCAAGACCATTTGATAAAAATAGAGATGGATTTGTTATGGGTGAGGGTGCTGGTGCTTTGGTTGTAGAGACTTTAGAATCTGCCGAAGCTCGTGGTGCAAAAATTTATGCTGAGATTTTAGGGTTTGGTGAAAGTGGAGATGCAAATCATATCACTACTCCTACGATGAACGGACCATTAAGAGCTATGAAAGCTGCTTATAACATGGCAAAGAAAAATAATGGTGGAACATTAAATATTGACTATGTAAATGCACATGGGACATCAACACCTGTAAATGACAAAAATGAAACAGCAGCTTTAAAAGCACTTTTTGAAGGAAATCAAGAATGCCCACCAGTAACATCTACAAAAGGACAAATAGGTCATTGTTTAGGTGCAGCGGGAGCTTTAGAAGCAATTATTGCTATAAAAGCTATGGAAGAGGGTATCATCCCACCAACTATTAATCAAATAGAATCAGATGAAAATTGTGATTTAGATTATGTACCTAATGTTGCTAGAAAAGCAGATTTGAATGTAATTATGAGTAACTCATTTGGTTTTGGTGGAACAAATGGTGTTATAATTATGAAAAAATATATAAAGTAGGTAGATTATAATGGCTACATATTTGGATTTTGAAGAGAGTTTAAAAAAAATTGAAGATGAAATTATTGTTGCAAAAACAAAAGCAGATGAATATGCTGTTTCAATTTTAGAAAAAAAGTTATCTGCAGAAGTGAAAAAAACATACTCAAATCTTTCTGATTATCAAAAGTTAAAGTTAGCTCGACATATTGACCGACCTTATGCTATGGACTATATTAGAGGTTTGATGACTGATGAATATGAAATTCATGGTGATAGACATTTAGCTGATGACCAAGCAATAGTATGTTATTTAGGATATATTGGAGAAACAAAGTGTGTTGTTATTGGGGAGCAAAAAGGACGAGGTGTCAAAAATAAAATCAAAAGAAATTTTGGTATGCCTAACCCTGAAGGATATAGAAAAGCTTTGCGAGCTGCAAAATTAGCTGAAAAGTTTAATCTTCCTATTTTATTTTTAGTAGATACTCCAGGGGCTTATCCTGGTATTGGTGCTGAAGAGAGATCTCAAAGTGAAGCGATTGCACGAAATTTATTTGAGTTAAGTGATTTGGATACTATTATTGTATCTGTAGTGATTGGAGAGGGTGGTTCAGGTGGAGCATTGGCGATCTCTGTAGGTGACAAACTTGCTATGATGAGATATAGCGTCTATTCTGTCATCTCTCCTGAGGGGTGTGCAAGTATTTTGTGGAAAAAACAAGATATGGTAGAAACAGCTACAAATGCTTTGAAAATAACTCCATCTGATTTAAAAGAATCAAAATTGATTGATGATGTAATCAATGAACCTCTTATTGGTGCTCATAGAAATAAAGAGGAAGCGATAAAAGTTTTGGGTGATTATTTTTTAAATCAAGTAACAGAACTCAAAAAACTTACAAAAGAGCAAAGAGCACATAATAGATATGAGCGACTAATGTCATTAGGAAGTTTTTCTTAAAATAAAAGATATTTTCTCTATCTTTTATAAAATAGAGAAAATGCTAACTGATAATTATACTACTAAATTATACAAACTTTGTATCTCTTTATCCCAAATAGTTTCATCTATTGTTTCTAAAATAAGCGGAATATCATCCATTCGAGAATCGTTCATAATATACTTAAAAGCATCCCATCCTATCTCACCCTCACCTAAACTATGATGTCTATCTACACGGCTTCCTAAAGCTGGTTTTGAATCATTGATATGCATCCCCATTAAAAACTCTCGACCTACTATTTTGTCAAAATCACTCCATGTTTTATTGTATGCTTCTTGTGTACGAATATCATACCCAGCTGTGAACATATGACAGGTATCAATACAAACGCCAATTCTACTTTTATCTTCTATACGATCTATTATATATTCTAAATGTTCAAATTTATAGCCTAAATTTGTTCCTTGACCAGCGGTATTTTCTATTACTGCTTTTACATTTTTTGTTTTATCTAATGCAAAATTAATAGAATCAGCAATCAAACTAAGGCATTCTAATTCAGCATAATGAATTTTTTCATTGTATTCAGGATCTTTTTTACCAAATTTTTGCAAATGACTTCCAGGATGAAAATTCAACCTATCAAGTCCTAGAATATCACAGCGTTCCAGTTCATCTATAAAAGCATTTCGTGACTTTTCTAGTTTTTCATTATCTGGATTCCCTAAATTTATAAGGTAACTATCATGAGGCAAAATATGTTTTGGGAGTATTTTACTCTCCTCAAGATTTTGAAACCATGCATCAAGAGTTTTTGTATCAAAAGGTTTTGCATCCCATCTTTTTTGATTTTTTGTAAATAATGCAAACGCTTTTGCACCTATTTTCATAGCATTTAAGGGTGCATTTTGGACACCACCACTGGCACTTACATGTGCTCCAACAAATTTTTTCATATGATTCCTTTTATTTGACTTTTATCAAGATATTATTTTTTCTATCTTTAAAATAGATTTTTTTATTGGTAAACAAGGTGTATAAAAAATCACTACTATATGATTTATCTAAATACTGTTTATTAAATTCATTACTACTGATACATCTTAAGGTACTTTTACATACCTTTGTTTTATAGATAGAGAGATCTAACACAACTGTTCCAATATTTAATAATTGTAAATGGACATAATCATCAAAATAATCAATAAATCCTTTGTCATGGTATTTCATAGTAGGTGTCTTTATAAGCACTGTAGAACTCATTGATTTGTAGGGTACTTTTGAGGAACAACCAATACAAAAAAATAGTAAAATAGTCAAAGATAATATTTTGATACGAGTGATTTTTAATCCTTATATAGAGTGATGAAGTTTACAATTTTATACTTAAATAAAAGTTATGATATAATTCATTTATGTTTACAGGACTCATAAGAGAGATGGCTGTTGTTGATAGCTTCTCAAATAATACATTAACAATTCAGGCAAACTATAAACCAAAAATGGGTGATAGTATTGCGATTAACGGTGCTTGTTTAACAGTAACAGCAATCAATACAAATAGTTTTAGTGTCGAATTATCTTTGGAGTCTCAATCTATTTTAGCAATGGAAAATTATACAAATTTAGTACACATGGAGCCTGCTATGATGATGGGCGATAGATTTGAGGGTCATATTGTACAAGGTCATGTTGACTGTTTGGGTACTATTACAAATATTGTACAAAATGGTAATTCTACAGATTTTTTTATTACAATTCCAAAACAGTATATAAAATATGTGACACCAAAAGGTTCTATTACTGTAGATGGAATTAGCTTAACGGTAAATGATGTTTTTGAAGATTCTTTTCGTTTAACAGTTATTCCTCACACACTCAAAAATACTTTATTTCAAAACTATACTTTGAATACAAAAGTAAATATAGAAACAGATATGTTTGCTCGATATATTTTTAATATGTTCAAAAAAACAGAACAAAAAGAGGAGCTGTCTTGGGACACTGTCGATAAAATATTGTCTGTATATTAGTTTTTGATGGGAATAGTTTTATTATCTTTATATAAAAAATAGTTTCTATTTCCAAGTGTTTTAGCATAAGGTTGGACGAGAACTTCTTGAATATTATCATCTGTATGGATACTTAATACTTTTCCAACTTTTACACCAAAAGGAAAAACACTATCCATACTACTTGTTCTTACTTCATCTCCAATAGTAATAGTTTGCCAAATTGGAACATATTTAACCAATAAATTCCCCGCTTCATTAAAGCCACTTGTAATCCCTGGAACATTTTCATCTCCTATTCCTACAGTGTAATTACATTTACTATTTTGATTAAGGTAGGCTAAGGAGATCTCATTTTTATGCAATACTATTCCAGCACTAAAACCATCAAATGTAATTAATGCATATATTTTTGAACTATTTAAATCTGATTTATCAATAATCACTCGTGAATTATCTTCTAGTTTATAATAAGACAATACTTTTACCTTTTCAAGTGATAGCGGAAGTGTATTTGATTGTACCATATTAAAAGAGTTTGTAAGTTCTTTCAGTTCATTTTCTTTGACATCATTTAAAAGTTTGTATTGAAGATGTTGATTGTTAGAATTTTTTAATTGTTCAATATAGTCTAATTGGTTTAAATATTTATCTACAAAATTTGATATTGTTACGACACTATTTACATATGTTGACTGAATCGATTTTTTTAGTATAGAAAGTTTATTTTGAATAACTCTTTCTATATTAAATAAGTATAAAAGTCCAATTGAGATAAGTATTAAAAAAAGCGTTAACTTTTTATTCATTCGATATTAATCTTAGGAGTGACTCTTCATCTAAAGTTTTACTTGTTCCATAGGCTACAGCTAAAAGAGGCTCATCAGCAACACGCACAGGGAGTTTGATATCAGCAGCTAAATATTTATCCAAACCTCTAATCAATGCTCCACCACCTGTGAGTACAACACCATTATCGACAACATCACCAGCAAGATCAGGGGGCATCTCCTCTAACACTTGTCTTACAGCTAAAGATATCTCTTTTAAAGGTTCATGTAAAGCAGTTCTGACTCCTTCGCTTGTGAGTTCAATACTTGTCAGTAATCCTGAACTATCTCTCCCTTTGACTTTAATAATAATATCTTTTGTTTGTTTAATAGCAGTACCGATCTCAAGTTTAATATTTTCAGCGGTTCTTTCACCAATATAAAGATTGAAGTTTTGTCGTACATAATCTACGATAGATTTATCAAATCTATCACCAGCTACTTTGATTGATTTTGAAAGAACTAATCCACCAAGTGATGTTACTCCGATTTCAGTAGTACCACCACCTATATCAACAACAACATATCCAGTAGGACTACTTACAGGAATACCAGCACCAATAGCAGCTGCCATCGGCTCTTCTACAAGATACACCTCTCTAGCTCCTGCACTTAAAGCTGATTCCCGTACAGCTTTTCTTTCTACTTGTGTAATTCCATGGGGAATACAAATAATAATTCGTGGACGCAAAAATGACTTTCTTCCATGTGCTTTTTCGATAAAATATCGAATCATACGCTCTGTCATCTCAAAATCTGCAATAACACCATCTTTCATAGGACGCACAGCTTGAATATTTACAGGTGTTTTACCAATCATTTGTTTGGCTTCTTTCCCAACAGCTAGAATTTTATCTCTTCCGTATCTATCATGTTGCACAGCTACTACTGAGGGTTCATTTATAATGATACCTTTCCCTTTTACAGATACGATTGTATTTGCAGTTCCAAGATCTATCGCCATATCACTTGAAAACCAACCAATAAATTTATCAAAAATCATCTCTTACCTTTTTTATACTACTTCTGGTAGCTTTGTTTTATTTACGACATCTTCAGTTATAGTAATAGTTTTGCCTTTGTATTCTGGGAGTTCATACATAACATCTAACATAACATCTTCTAATATAGAACGCAAACCTCTCGCTCCCGTTTTTCGTTCAATTGCTGCTTTTGCAACAGCTATAAGTGATGAATCTTCAAATTCCAAATTTACATTATCCATCTTGAAAAGTTTTGTGTACTGTTTTACCAAAGAATTTTTTGGCTCTTTCAAAATATGAACCATAGCATCTTCATCGATCTCTTCTAAAATAGCTGTCATATGAAGTCGACCAATAAGCTCTGGAATCAAACCATATTTTACTAAATCATCAGCTTCAATTTTTTCCATAATATTATCTTGCTCAACTTTGGTTTTTTTCTCTTGATTAAAACCCAAGATATTTCCACCTTCTCTTTTACCGATAATATCTTTCATACCATCAAAAGCTCCAGCACAAATAAACAATACATTGGTAGTATCGAGTTGTAAAGCATCTTGTCCTGGGTGTTTTCTTCCCCCTTTTGGTGGAACATTGACCTGACTTCCCTCAACTATTTTAAGAAGTGCCTGTTGTACACCCTCTCCACTTACATCTCTTGTGATACTTCTATTTTCACTCATTCGAGCAATTTTGTCAATCTCATCAATGAATATAATACCTTGTTCTGCTTTTTTGATATCACCATCAGCAGCTTGAATAAGTCTAGTAACAACATTTTCAACATCATCACCTACATACCCAGCTTCTGTTAAACTTGTAGCATCAGCAATTGCTAATGGAACATCTAAGTACTTAGATATAGTTTGTGCTAGAAGTGTTTTACCAGATCCTGTTGGCCCTATAAGTAATACATTTGATTTTGTTAATTCTGTAATATCATCACTCTCGCCTTGTCTAAAAATTCTTTTATAATGGTTATAAACAGCGACACTCAAAACTTTTTTCGCTTTTTCTTGACCAATTACATATTCATCTAAAATCGCTTTTAACTCTTTTGGCGTGAGTATATTGTGTATTCTATCATTATTTTGAATATTTTCATCATCAGAACTATTTAACGATTCATTTTTATGCTTTTCAATTATTTCATAAGCAGATTTTGCACACGATTGACAAATTGTAGCTTTTTCACCTGCAATTACAGGGTTTTTTTCAGTATCTTCTACTCCACAAAAATCACAAATTAGTTTCTTTTTTTTCATTATTTATTACTTTCTTGTAAAAGGTATGCCTCGTTTTGTATCGAGTACAAATTGAGCCAATTGTTTTACATATTTATTTTCTGAACTCTCTAAAAGTTCGTTTGCACTTTGTGCCAAAGCATTCCCTGAATCAAAAAGGTGTTTGTATGCTTTTTTAATTTGGTTGATATCCTCTCTATTTTCGAGATTTCTTCGTAAACCATTGATATTAAGACCTCTTAGCGTTGCACGATTTCCCTCACAAATACAAAAAGAAGGAATATCTTGCACCACAATAGAGCCACCACCAAGCATGGCAAATTCACCCACTTTACAAAACTGATGAACAGCACTCATTCCACCAATAACGGCATTACTTTCTACTTCAACATGACCTGCTAATACCGTAGAGTTTGCAATGACAATATTGTCTCCAATAATACAATCATGTCCCATATGAACATGTCCCATAATCAAATTACCATTTCCGATAATTGTTTTAGAGCCACCACCTTTAGTACCTGTATTGATAAGGGTATGTTCTCTGATAGTATTTTTGTCACCTATAATAAGATAAGTTATCTCTCCATTAAATTTTAGATCTTGAGGATCAGACCCCAATACAGCATGAGAAAAAATAGTATTCTTCTTACCAATAGTTGTATGCCCAGTTATAAGTGTATGACTTCCAATTTTAGTACCCTCTTGAATAGTCACATTGGCTCCAATAATTGCAAATGCACCTATTGTTACATTTGCAGCAATAGAAGCTCCTTGTTCAATAATCGCTGTTGAATGAATACTCATACTATTATTTATCTACAACCATAGCTTTAAGCTGAGCTTCACTTACTAAAGTATCTTCAACATATGCTTTACCATCAAGCACTATTAAATTTTTTCTTAATTTAAGTACTTTTATTCGGTACTCTAATGTATCCCCTGGTTTTACGGGACTTCTAAATTTTGCACCATCTATACTCATAAAATAGATAACTTTCTTTTGAAGTTCTTCATCACTCAAACCAGCACTTTTGAGTGCTAATATACCACCAGCTTGTGCCATACCCTCGAGTATCATAACCCCTGGATAAATTGGATGATCAGGGAAATGCCCTTGAAAAACAGGCTCACTTATAGAGATGTTTTTATACGCAACAATCTCTTCACCTATTGTCATATTTATCACTTTATCTACAAGTAAAAATGGGTATCTATGCGGAAGTATTTTTTGAATTTCTACTACATCTAACATTATATTTATCTCCTAAAATTATTAATGGTCTTTAAGTATTTTACATCTGTAAATTTAGATATATTATAACTAAAAAAGATTATAATAAAGATAAAGAAAAATAAATGTGTTAAATAGAAAATGTTAATTTTTATCTTTAAAGATAAATTTAAGAAAATAACTATAAAATCATACCATTAAATTAAAAGGAATATCAATGTACAACAGAGATTATTTGTCAAAAAACAATGATTCAAGTTATTCAGGAAAAAATGAAGCCTATTCTTCATCACGAGAACAACACTCAGCATCTACTGATACTATGGCTTTTTTAAAAAGTACCTATCAATTATTTGCTAGTTCATTATTGGCAGCAACTGCAGGAGCTTATATCGGTTTGGGTATGGTGAGTGCTATATCTAGCTGGTATTGGGGTTTGGTTATCTTAGAATTTGCTCTTTTATTTGGAATTTATGCGGTTAAAGATAAACCAGGGATAAATCTTATTGTTTTATTTGCATTTACTTTTGTAAGTGGACTGACAATTACACCTTTATTAAGTAGTGTTTTTAATATGCCAAGTGGAGCATCTATTGTTGCACAAGCATTTTTGATGACATCAGTTGCTTTTGGTGGTATATCTATGTTTGCACTCACAACAAAAAAAGATTTTTCTGGAATGGGAAAAATGCTTTTGATTGCTGTCATTATTTTAGTAGTGGGTTCTATTAGTAATATTTTTATAGGTTCTCCAATTTTACAATTGGGTATTGCAATGATTGGTGCACTTGTGTTTAGTGCATTTATTTTATACGATACACAACAAATTATTAAGGGTGGATTTTCTACACCTATTGAAGCTGCAATAGCATTGTATTTAGATTTTTTAAATCTATTTATCTCTTTATTACAAATATTTGCTGCTTTTAATAGTAAAGATGACTAAAGAAAATTTGCGTCTAATAGACGCAAATTTAAATCGTCTTAGAGAAGGGATACGAGTTGTTGAGGATATATACAGATATATTTTTAATGATAAAGAGAATGCTTCTCAACTCAAAATATTAAGACATAAATCTAGAATTTTACTATATGAAGAGTTATTAGATTCTCGAGATATTCAAAATGATGTTTTAAAAAAATCTACAGCATCAGAACAAAACAGAGAAAATTTATCATCAATACTTATTGCAAATTTTAAAAGAGCACAAGAGAGCACAAGAGTTCTTGAAGAATTTACTAAGCTTATTAGTTGTAAAGATAGTGAAAATTTTAAATCAATACGATATGAATTATATCATCTGGAAAAATCATTTTTAGACCATCAACCATTATAAAGGAGTTTATTTGATATATTTTTTTACATATTTATTTTTAGAGGTTATGATATCTTCTACAATTTCTAGTGCAATTGGAGGACTCAATACATTTTTGGAGATTCTTATATCGGCTGTAATTGGTATAATGATTTTAAGAAATTTTGAGTTTTCACTTGGAGAGAGTATAGCAAAAGCAAGATCAGGACAAATTTCACAAGAAGAGTTTATCAAAACAAATGCAGGGAGAGCCTTTGGAGCTTTATTATTAATAGTACCTGGATTTTTTACAGATATTTTGGGTATTTTGATGCAATTTTCATTTTTAGTAGGGATTTTTAGTAAGCTATTTACATTTAAAACTCCTTCTCAAAACTCTTCATATTCTACAAATTTTAGCGCTACAAATTTTGGATATGACAAAACAAACTTTACGAACACACACAAAAAAACAAATAATACACACTACAAAAGGAATACAGATGAAATTATTGACGTTGAAATTATTGACGATAACAACACTCTTAAGCACTAGTCTTTTAGCAAATAAAACGATAGATGAAACCATATTAAAATATGAAAAGCGTAAAATAAGTAGCATACTTAAAAGGCAAAAAATAGAATTAAATGATATTTCAATAATTTTAAAAAAAGATCTACAACAAGATAATTGGTATGGATATGTATTTGATTTAACTTTTACTGTAAAAGGAAAAACTTTAACACAAAAAGATACACTTTTTACAAATGGAGATTTGATAACACCTGAATTGATTAATGCAAAAACAAAAAGATCATTCAAAGATTTGATGTATCCAAAATTAGCAAAAAAATATTTTGATAAAAAACATCTTATTGCTGGGAATGCTGATGCAAAACATACTTTGGTTTTATTTTCTGACCCTTTATGTCCAATCTGTTTAGATGAAGTACCAACAATTATAAAAAATGTGATGGACAATCCTGAAAATATTGCATTGTACTATTTTCATCTCCCTTTAGATATGCACCCAACTGCACGAACTCTCTCAAAAGCTGCTATGATAGCTACAAAAATGGGTCTAAAAAATGTTGATTATAAAGTATATACAACTGATTTTAGTAAGTTTTATGATGCATATAAGGTAACAGATAACAAAACAGCATTAGATCATTTTAATACAGTATTTAATACAAAAATTACTATGGCTCAAATAAATGATCCAGAGTTAAATGCAAAACTTCAACATGACATAAAACTTTCAGAAGAGGCTTTTGTTGGAGGAACGCCTACTTTATTTTTAGATGGAGAGATAGATAAATCAAGAATGAAATATGAAAAATATCTTAAATAATGGAAAAGAAATTGGAAAAATTAATAATAGCAACACGAGCAAGTGATTTGGCATTGTGGCAAGCATATCATATAAAAGCAAGAATAGAATCTTCTTTTCCTGATATAACTGTAGAATTAAATAAAATTGTGAGTAATGGAGATAAAATACTTGATAAACCTTTAGCTCTTATAGGAGGCAAAGGACATTTTACAAAAGAACTAGAAGATGAGATGTTAGCTGGAAATGCAGACATTGCAGTACATAGTTTGAAAGATGTTCCTACTTATATCCCTGATGGTTTAGAGTTGGTTGCTATTACAACACGGCAAGATCAAAATGATGTGTTTTTATCTCATACCTATAAATCATTGGAAGAGTTACCCCAAGGTGCTGTAGTAGGGACTACGAGTTTACGAAGAAGGATGCAACTTCTTTCTAAAAGACCAGACTTAAAAGTAAAAGATTTAAGAGGAAATGTAAATACAAGATTACGAAAACTCTCTGAGGGTCACTATGATGCTATTATTTTGGCATGGATAGGCTTAGATCGCTTAGATCTTTTAAAAGATATACCATTTACTCAAAAACTCCCTTTGGATATGATGATACCTCCTATGGGTCAAGCTGCTCTTGGGATTGAAATCGTTTCAAATAATGCAAAAATCAAAGAGATAGCTATGAGTGTAAATGATGAAAATACATATATTTGTACACAGGCTGAAAGAGAATTTATCTCCAAAATAGGAGCAGGATGTTCTGCACCTGTTGCTTGTAATGCAACAATACAAAATGATGAAATTACTTTACAATCAATGATAGGCTACCCAGATGGAACACATATTATTTACAAATCACTTACTAAAAAATTAGAGAATTATGAAAATCTAGGTCTTGAACTTGCAGATATTATGATGCAAGAGGGTGCTATGAAGATATTAGAAAATGCAGAAAAAATTGCATTTAAAGAGGAGATGCCACAACGATTGTAAATTTATTTGTAATGTATTTTACTTAAATACAAACCATTTGAAGGAGCTAATGTCCATGATATTAGTTTCTTTTTAGAGAGCTGTAGCTTTAAATCTTCTATACTTAATTTTCCACTTGATATCTTCATAATAAAATCTACAATCATTCGTATTTGACTTCGTAAATAAGAGTTTGCTTGAAAATTAAATACATAAAAATCTTTATATTTATAAAAGTTAATAGCATATATCTCTCTTATTGTGGAGAGCGGATCACTTCCTTTTTTACTAAAAAATTCAAAATCATGAACTCCTATAAAAATACGAATCGCTTCTTTTATTTTTTTTTCATCTATATATTTGTAAAAACTTATATAGTTTGCTGTAAAGGGTGTTGTTTTTTTATTTGTGATAAGATACCTATATTCTCTTTTGTAGGCACTAAACCGAGCATGAAATGTATCATTGACTTTTTGTATATCTCGTACCAAAATAGAATCTGGAAGTTGTTTGTTAAGTACTAATTGTAACTTATTCAAATCTTTCCAAAAAGAGGGTATTTGACATGACACTACTTGTCTAAAAGCATGGACACCTTTATCTGTTCTACCGCTAAAATCCAAAGTTGTATTGATATTTAAAATTTGAAGAACTTCTAGGAGTGTAGAATGAATACTCGAAAAATCTGGCTGTATTTGAGATCCATAAAATGATGTACCATCATAACAAAGAGTTATTTTAATTTTCATCAGAACTACTTAGTACTGTTTTCTGATTTTAGAATAGTATAAATATACACTAATGAGTATCCAAATACTAGGGATATAAAACAATGTAAGAAGTCCTGTATAGGAAAGTTTTAAGGTCAAAATAAAAAAAGTTGTAGTAAATGCTATTGCCAATAAAGTAGAATGATTTTTTTCATATCGAGGGTTATAATATCCTATATATATCGCAAAGAAAATTGAGATAATTGAATAGATAGAACTTAGAATATAAAATATAAAATCTGATAATTTTCCATCATCTGTAAACATATCTTGCCAATATACAATTAAATCCTCAATAGTATTGATATTTGTAGAGGTTTTGATAGTTGTATTAATAGTCATCTCTTTAAAATTAATTTGATTTATTTTGTCAGTAATTGTAAATGCTTTCCCATCATCTAAATTTAAACTCAATGTAGAAGCTTCATTACTCATAGAAGCTTTTCCTGCAATAATAAAAGTATCACTTTTTGCCTCTTGTTGAAATAGGACAATATCTTTGTATTTTCCTTTCTTCTCTTCATTGACATAGATGAGCCAATTTCCAAAAGCTTGACCATATTCACTTGCATTAATATTGAACTGTGCTTCTGTTTTTTTCTTTTCTAAAAAAGCTGATTTCATATAGTCTACTTTTGGAATCAGTGCCAAGGATAAAAAAAGTAATAAAAAAGCTGATAATAATAGCGTAGGGAGAAATAGTTTTAAAATTTTTATTGGATTCAATCCAAAGCTAGTGATGACGATAAGCTCATATTCACTAGAAAGTTTACTCAAAGTTAAAACCAATCCTATAAAAATAGAGATAGGCAAGGTATAAAATAAAATTGTGGGTACAGAATAGGAAAATAGTTCTAAAAGTTCTAGAAAATTGATTTGTATTACAGAAGTAAGTGATGCAATTTTTACTAAGAAAATGATAGAAGTAATTGTAAAGAGTGTAAAAAATATAGGAAAAAATGCTTCCGAAAATTTTATTAATAAATATTTTTGTAATAATTTCATCCTATTTGACCCTTTTCTAAAATATATGCTATATTATTTTCAAATATATAGGTGATAAAAAGTGCTGCAGACAAATAAGGGATAAAAGGGGTTTCGATCTCTTTTTTTGTTAGACTATTTAGTATCGAAGGGATTATAGCTAAAATAGCTGATAAAAAAATAGCAACTAGTCCAAATTTTAATCCTAAAATACCTCCAATAAGTGCAACAATAGGAATATCACCCTCACCTAATGCTTTTTGATTTTGCAAGGATTCATCTTTGAGTAGAACAGATTTGATATTTTGAATATAATAAGTTACAAATAATTCAATAGTAACAATACCTCCAGCAAATATAAAGTATGTTGCAATATTCTCAACTTTAAAAAGAAAAAGATATAAAAGTGTTATAAAAGAGACAAAAACTAATAAAGAATGAGGTACGGCTTTGTATTCAAAATCTATAAATGATAAAAGAATTAAAAAATAAAATACTGTTGATAAGCAATAAAATTCCAAATTGAGTCCAAGTTTTTTATACAGTAAAAAAGTAATAATTGCTGTAAGAATTTCTACGAGAGGATATACAATAGAAATTTTCGATTTACAAGCAGAGCATTTTCCTCGTAGTAAAATATAAGATACTACGGGGATATTTTCATAAAACTTGATAGTATGATGACATTTTGTACATGTAGATCTTTTAGGATTCAAAAGAGATATATCTAAAGGCAGTCTATAAATAAGCATATTTAAAAAACTTCCTATGATAAGTCCTACAACGAGAACACTAAAAGTTTCAAATACCTCCAAAGCGTCTTTCTCTTGTATGAAAATCTGAAATGATATCATCTAATTCATTTGGATTAAATTCTGGCCAGTAAGTATTGGTAAAAAACATCTCGGCATAGGCTATTTGCCAGAGGAGATAGTTGGATACTCTTACTTCTCCACTTGTACGAATAAGAAGATCTACATCAGGAATATTTGCAGTATCTAGGCAACTTTGTATATTTTTTTCACTTACTTCGAGTTGTAAATCATTGAGTTTTTGTAATGCTCGTGTTATCTCATCACGACTTCCATAATTCAGAGCCAAAATCTGTGTAAGTCCTGTGCATGAAGCTGTTTTATCTTGGGTATCTTGAATAATTTTTTGTAATTTCTTTGAAAACTTAGTCAAATTACCTATAGCTTTAAACTGTACATTGTTTTCTAAATAAATAGGTAATTCATTTATAAAATAGCGTTCAAGCAGTTTCATCAAAAACTCAACCTCTAGTTTTGGTCGTGACCAGTTTTCTGTACTAAAAGCATAGAGGGTAAGGTATTTGACACCAATATCGCTACAGTGTGTGGTGATCTCTCTGACTGTTTTTGCACCTTGTTCATGACCTGCCGTTCTTTTTAGACCATTTTCTTTTGCCCATCTTCCATTACCATCCATTATTATAGCTAAGTGTATAGGTATATTGTTATTTTGATTATTCATCAAATTGTCCTTTGAGAGTATCAAGTAAAATAAACGCAATATTAATTTTTGTATCTTTTGGGATATGATTAGTAGTTTTTTTAGTAATAACATCTATCTCATTTGTATTTGCACCAAAACTATTTTCTTCATTCATAATATTTAAACACACAGCATCTAGTTTTTTATTTTCTAACATGTTTGTAGCATTTTTAAGTGCTGTATCTGAAGAAAGTTCTGCTTTGAAACCTACTGTAAAAATTCCATTTTTTTGTACACTTTCAAGTATATCAATATTTTTTGTGAGTTTCAAATCCCAACTTTTTCCTATAGTCTCCTTTTTGAGTTTTCCATTTTGTGGAAAACTAGGAATATAATCACTCACCGCAGCAACACTAAAGAAATAAGGTTTTTTTACAATAAGTTCCATCTCTGAATTATCCATAAGTGTTGCAGATGTAAGTTTCCCTTTTTTAGCAACTCGTACACTACTTTGTACATATTCATACATCTCATGGCTTGTTTGGACAGTTATAGTATGTATCTCTTTTGGTATAGATATATTTTTTGTAGTTATCAGACAAACATCTGCCCCTTTATAATACAAAGCAGTTGCTAAATTTGCAGCCATTTTTCCACTACTAAAATTGCTAATAAATCGTACATCATCAATTTTTTCAATCGTACCTCCACCTGTGAGGACGACTTTTCTATCTAACCAGTATGAGTCTTGTAATAGCTCTTTTGCTGTAGCATGAAAAATATCATCAATATCTGCCATAGCACCATCACCTGTATCTCTACAAGCGAGTTCTTTTACTTGTGTATTTATAATTTTAAAATTACATAATTTGAGCATTTTTAAGCTAGATTTTGTAAGTGGATTGTTTATCATATAGGTATTAGCAGCTGGAGCGATCAATTTTATTTTTGGATAAGCCAGTAAAGATTGTAAGAGTATATTGTCTGCAATTCCATGGCTTAGTTTATTGATAGTGTTTGCTGTAGCTGGCGCAATTACGAAAATATCTGCCCATTTTCCAACAGAGATATGGTTGTTGATGCTATTTTTATTCCAATCTTCATTTTCATCATCCAAAATATTATTTTGGGATATTGTTTCAAAAGCGAGAGGAGTTACAAATTTTTTGGCTGATTGTGTCATAATAACTTTGACATTTGCTCCAGCTTTTACATAGAGTCGTACAAGCTCTAATGTTTTATATACAGCGATACTTCCTGTAACTGCTACAAGAATATTTTTATTTGATAAAAGTTGCATGCTAAATCCTTAAGGGTATGTTTTGTTAGAATTAAAATTAAGTTTTTTGTGATTTAGTGATTTATTGTATATATTTTTGAGTGACTATAATCCCATCATTATCAGCAAAAAGAAATTCATCAACACGAAAAGTTACCTCTCCAAACTTCAAGGTTGTATTGAGAAGAGCCTCTTTTTTCTTTTGACTTCTAAATGGATAAGTACCCAATGCCCAAAGTCCTACTGGAATTTGTTGTGTTGCCTCAATATCTCGTACATACCCATTGATAAGGATTCCTTTCCATCCATTTTTGTGTGCATAATTCATCAAATTTTCACCTACAATGGCACAATAATCACCTACAACATCAACAACACAAATCTTCCCATTTCCATTGGTATCTCTTAAAAGTTTTACTAGAGCTGTATTATCTTCAAAAAGTTGGATAGTGGTTATTTGACCATGACACATAGAAATTCCACCATAAGAGTTATAATTGGGTGTGAGTACTTGAACATCGTTTGGGTGGTTATCGCAGATATCTGCTGTGTATGATTTCATATAAGAATCCTTAAGAAAAATTACTCTATTTTACACTATTTTATATTAAATAAATATTGTAAAAAAATTTACTTATAAATAGTTTTAGGATATAATCGACCAATTTTAAATATGTAAGAGGCGATATGAAAGTTGTTATAGGGGTAGTGGGTAACGATATCCATGTGGTTGCAAATAGATTGATTGATATTTCTTTACAAAGTAGAGGATATGAAGTATTTAA